>Ga0074195_1001317_pt1 | contig 35926 bp, 29 predicted proteins | sample EPASupsiteHSE623_FD_64525 | JGI IMG/M metagenome (GOLD analysis project Ga0074195, IMG submission 64525) | Bioremediated contaminated groundwater from EPA Superfund site, New Mexico - Sample HSE6-23 | ecosystem: Environmental > Aquatic > Deep subsurface > Groundwater > Contaminated ... | reverse complement strand
GCGCCACGTCCCCGATTCAATCGCCACGCTGCGCCATTGGCTCGCCGGAGAAATTGCGCGGACTTTACCCCGCTGCCCCTGTTGCGGCTCAAACACAGGCGGTTTATGACACAGTAAGACTAGGAGTTTCGGAGCATTGTATACCCAACGATGTAGAACGTCAAATCAGTAATCCAAAGGAGTTCCTCATAGACCTGGCTAAAAGATCCCGAAAAAAAGATATTAAAGAAGACATAGCGCCATCAAACAGAAGTTCAGCCAAGTATGGAAAAAACTATAATGGTGCGTTGATTAAATTTGTAAGCCAAATTTGGAATTACAATACGGCAAAACACCATTCTCCCAGTTTGGATAGTGCGCTGGGCGCTATTAGCCGTTTTGCGGCAAATTCTTAAATAATTCCAGATTGGCATCTTCATGCATCCCTCTTATTACCGCAGGCCGTTGTTTCTGGCGCTGGTTGCGCTGGGGGTTTTCATATTTTTCACGGGGCGCAACCCGCCGCCTCCGGCGGGGGATGTGTCGCTTCTCGCGCCGTATAAAAACGCGGTTGTCGAAGGCGTGGCGGCGGAATTTCCAGTTGTGCGCGGCGATTTGCAGGTGTTCGCGGTGAAGGTGACAAGTTTCAACGGGCTGCCCGCGCATGGCAGGATAATGGCGCGCGCGCCGCGCATGTCCGTGCTGCGCTGGCGGGCGCGGGTCCGGCTGGAGGGCGATATCCGCCGGCCTTCGGGCAGCGCGATACCCGGCAATCTCAACTGGCGCGCGTATCTGGCCTCGCGCGGAATTTATACCGAGATGAACGCCGCCTCCGCGCGGGAAACCGCGGCGCCGCCGCTTGTGGCGCGCGCCGCGTTCAAAACGCGCGCGCGGCTGGTTTCGCTTTTCGCGTCGGCTTACGAGTTCGATTTGGCCGCGATAATGTCCGGCATCACCATCGGCGAAAAGACCGGACTGTCGGCCCCCATGAGCGCGGCCTTCCGCGACGCGGGCGCGATGCACCTTCTGGTTGCGTCGGGCTCCAACGTCGGGTTTGTAATCGCATTGGTCTACTTTTTGTGCCGGTTGCCGGGCATACGCCGGTTGTATGCCGCCGCTCCTGCGGCGCTGGCGGCGGGGTTTTACACTCTCGCAGCCGGGGCCGACCCGCCGCTGGTGCGCGCATACATAATGTCGCTGTGCGCCATAACGGGGTTTGCGTTGCAGCGCGAATCGGGAGCGTTCGCGGGACTTGTGGTTTCCGGCTTTTGCCTACTGCTGGCCGACAACCAGGCGTTGTTCAAACCGGATTTTATAATGTCATATCTCGCGGCGGCGGCGATTATCCTCTTTTTCTCGAACACGGAATTTCCCAAAAAATGGCCCGCGCCGGTGAAAGCGTTCTTGGCCGTAGCGATAACCACGGCTGCGGCGCAAATCGCGTTGTTTCCGGTCATGGCGCATTTTTTTCACCGCGTCTCGCTGGCGGCTTTTGTGGCGAATATAATTTTGGTGCCGCTGTCGGGCGTGTTGATGACGCTGGGTATCGCCTGCGCGGCGGCCTCCGCGCTGCCGTTTGCCGCGCCGCTGGACATTCTTTTGAGGCTGACCGGCATAGGGGTGGAATTCTTCGGCGGCATAGTGCGGTTTTTCGCGTCCCTCAGTTGGTCCGCCATCGCGGTGCCCTCGCCGGGCCCCGGCGCGCTGGCGGCTTACTGCTGCGGCGCGTTTACGCTGCTGCATCTGCCGTCGCCGCGGCGCGCGGTTAAAATTTTGCCGTACGCGCTGACGTTGTCCGTCTGCGCGCTGGCGGCGCAATATTTCTGGTGGCCGCCGGGGAGGATTTACGCCTATAGCGCGGGAATGCCCGCCGCCGCGCGCGAGGCGAATCCGCGCGACAACTGGGCGAACGGCGTGCTGCTGCGCACCGCGCGCGGCGCCATTCTGATGGCGGACGCCGGAGTGCGCGGCGACATGCTTTCAAAAGCCGTGCTGGAAGCGGGCGGCAGGCGCATTGACGCGCTGTTCCTCTCTTCATTATCTGAAAATTCCTGGCGCGGGGTGGAAGAATTATCCCGCGAAACTGAAATAAGGGCGGTTTATCTGCCATACGGCCCTGTCCCGCCGGGTTTGGAAGCCGTATTCGCGCAATTAAAACCGCGCGGCGTAAGGATAGCCCGCCTGTGGCCCGGCGATAAAGTCTCCGGCGTTGATTGGAGCGCCGCGGCGCACTGGGGAATTCATCGCGCGCATGACGGACGCCGCTGGGTCGAAACCGGTTATAGCGGCAATGCCGGGCAGGACGCGCTGTCGTTTTCCGTCGAAACCGCGCCGCTGCGCGCGGACATCGGCGCGCGCGCCGCCTTCGCCGCAATCGCGGGGCCGCTCGACCGCGGCGGCAGTGTGGAATGTGATATAATTTCGCGTCGGGGAATGCCGTCAAAAGTTTCATTTTCGCTAAAGGGGCTCCATGCCTTTGAAATTTGAAAAAGTCGCCGTTTTCTACAACCAGCATAAGGAAGAATGCCGGCGCTGGGCCAAAGCCATCATGGATTACCTCGGCCAAAAAGGCAGAGCCGCGGAAGGATTGGTCAGCCACGGCCACGGCAAATGGACCGAGTCCGCCGACCTGGTAATCGCGCTGGGCGGGGACGGCACCGTGCTGCACGCCGCGCGCGACCTGGCGGGGCTTGACATTCCGCTCCTCGGCGTGAATTCCGGCACTCTGGGCTTTTTGAGCGGGCTGGAAGTGAAGGATTTCGCCCGTAAATTCGATGACATTCTCGCCGGAAAGTATGCAATCCAGAAGCGTTTTCTGCTGCAAGCGGAAATTTGGAGCGGCGGCAAAAAAACCTCCGGTCCGCATATCGCTTTCAACGACTGCGTAATAAAGGCGTCCGAGCCGCGCGCCTTCTCGCTCAGCGTGCGCTACGGCGGCAATTTTCTGAAAACCTATTTCGGCGACGGGTTGATAGTGGCCACGCCGTCGGGCTCCACCGCGTACTCGCTGGCCGCCTCGGGCCCCATAGTGTATCCGCTGCTGGATGTTTATCTTCTCACTCCGATATGCCCGCACTCGCTAACGCAGCGCCCGCTGGTGCTGGCGGCGGAGCCGGAGATGATAATAACGCCCCAGCACGGCCACGGCGATTTCACGCCGCATCCCGTTGTCAGCATGGACGGGCAGACTAATTTCGAGTTGAAACCGGGCGACGAGGTGCGCATTTCCCGCTCGCCGCACAAGGCGCACCTTCTGCTGCCGGAAGATTACGATTATTTCGCGGTGCTGAGCCGCAAGCTCAAATGGGGCGAAAGATAGAGAGACTTGTCCCCAAATAATCTTATGGTCAAAAATCACGGCTTTTGTCTTGCAGCTTCGCGGGCTTCGGCTTACTGCCTCTGGCGTGCCGCGAGCCTCCGGCGTCTCGCGGCCACACCCCGCCGGAGTGTGCTCCCCGGGCACCCCACTACCTCAGCCCACTGCGCTGCAAGCCAAAATCCTGTCTTTTTGCCTCATAACCTTATTCGGGGACAAGTCTAATGCTGGTCCGGCTGGAAACAAAAAATTTCGCCATTATAGACAAGCTTTCGCTTGAATTCGGCGCCGGCCTCGCCGTTTTCACCGGCGAGACCGGGGCCGGAAAATCCATCCTCATAGAAGCGCTTGGTTTCGCGCTGGGCGACCGCGCCGGCGCGGATTCCATCCGCCCCGGCGCGCAAAAACTGGAGGTGTCGGCGGAGTTCACGGCCTCGTCGCTGGACAAGCCGCTGCGGGCGCGATTCTCCATAACCGGCAAAACTTTCCAGATACGGCGCGAACTCGATTTGCGCGGCAAAAGCCGCGCTTTCATAAACGGCCGGCCGGTTACGGTGGCGGAGCTTTCCGCCGCCGGGGAAGGCCTTGTGGATTTCCACGGCCAGCACGAACACCAGACCCTCGTCAAAAACTCCGCGCAACTGGCGCTGCTGGACCGCTTCGGCGCAACGCAGGAACTGGCGGATAAAACCGGCGCGGCATACCGCGAGCGGCAGGCCGTAACGGCGAAGCTGGAAGCTTCCCGACTGTCGCGCGAGGAAAAAGAGCGGCTTCTCGACCTTTACAAATACCAGTCCGAAGAAATAGAAAAAGCCGCGCCCAGGCCGGGCGAGGACGCCGAAATAGAGGCCGTGCTGCCGCGCCTGAAGAATTCGGACAAGCTGCGCACTCTGGCCGAACGCGCCCACGAGCTTTTGTACTCCGGCGAAGGCGCCGCGGTGGAACGCCTCGGCGGCGCTGCAAAGGCCGCCGCGGAGTTGGCCGCGCTTGATTCCTCGCTTTCCCGCCCCGCTGAACTGATAGCGCAGGCGCTCGCCGCCGCGGAAGAAGCCGCCGGCGAGATTTCCGCGCTCAAAGACGATGACGCGAGCCCCGAGCGCCTCGACGAGCTGATATCCCGTCAGGAAAAACTTTCCGTTCTCAAAAAGAAATACGGCGCGACGCTGGAGGCGGTGCTGGAGCGCGCGCAGTCGCTGAAAAGCAAAATAGCCGATTTGGAAACCTCCGACGAGCGCGAGGAGGAGCTGAAAAAATCCGCCGAAAAACTGGGCAGGGAACTGTCCGTCCTCTGCGATAAGCTCCACGACGCGCGCTGCGCCGCGGCGAAAAAACTTTCCGCCGCCGTTTTGAAGGAAATAAAGCCGCTGGGATTGGGCGAGGTGCGTTTTTTGGTCTCGGTGGAAATGGACGAAGCGGCCCCCGGCCCCGCCGGCGCGGATGCCGTGGAATTCCTGTTTTCGCCAAATCCGGGCCAGCCGCTGCGCCCGCTTAAAAATATCGCCTCCGGCGGCGAGATGTCCCGCGTGATGCTGGGCGTCAAGACCGCGCTGGCTGCGGCGGACCGCGTGGAAACGCTGGTTTTCGACGAGGTGGACGCCGGCGTGGGCGGCACCGTGGGGCGGCTGGTGGGCGAAAAACTTGCCCGCATCGCCAAAACCAGACAGGTGCTTTGCGTAACGCATCTGCCGCAGGTGGCGGCCTGGGCGGAGCGGCATTTTGTGGTTTCCAAAACCTCCACCGCCACGGCTACCACCGCGGCGGCGCGATTGGCGCAGGACGCGGAGCGCGACGCTGAAATCGCCCGCATGCTGGGCGGCGGCAAACAGGCCAGCGAGACCAGCCTCAGGCACGCCCGCGAACTCATAGAGGAATGCGCGGGTTGAACCCTTGCTTTATAACAACAGCACAAGGAGAACTTTATGGAACAAACAACTGAACCTTCCGCAAAATGTTGCGCCGCGCCGCGCGCGAACAGGAAACTTTTGGCGGGTTTCTCGTGCGTGTTCGCCGCGTTCTGCTGGCTGTCCGTCGTGTACGCGCTGGCGGTCATCACGCTCAACTGGATGACTATAGCGCATACGACGTCTCCCGACCCGGCGTCGGCAGTACGCGCCGGCATCGCCGGAACGATTTACCAGTTGCTCACCGGTTCGGTGCTGGCCTGCGTGTTCATGTGGCTGTCCCAGATAACGAAACTGCTGCTGGAATCCGCGCCGCAAACCCCCGCGCCCTGACCGGATGAAAAAAATCCTCCCAGTGCTGGTTTTTTTTGCGGCGGCTGCGGCGGCTTCCGCCCAGACTCCGTCCGCCGGCACGGAGCGTTACGCCGTCGTCTTAAAAGACTCATCTTCCCTGAACGGGGAAATTAAAGACATCGCGCCGGACCATATCCTGCTGCAAACCGGCGCCGGCGAAATTTCCATCCCGCGCGAAAATATAGCCTCCATCAAACCGCTTGAAGCGGCTCAACCTGCGGTTGCCGTGCCCACCTCCGCGCCCGCGCAGGAACCGGCCGTTTCAACCCCGCCGGCGCAAAGCTATCCGCCCCAGCCAGCCGCGCCGCAGCAGATATCCGAGCGGCAGCCGCTTCCTCCGCCGCAGGCGCAGCCGGAACCGGCGATGCCGCCGCCCGCGCCCGTAAAACGCTTCGTCGGACAAAGAGGCAATCTCGAAGGGTTTTTTGAATTCTGGCCCGGCTATATGTTCAAATCCGGCGTCGTGGGCGGGGGATTTTTCGGCGAATTGGCATACATGGCGCCACTCTGGAAGCCGGACGCGGCGCATGCCCCCAAAATAGAAGCGGGCGCCTCGGCGGGCTACGCCAAAGCCGATACGGACTCCCCCGGCTTGTCAGCCGGCTCAGTTTCCATTCTGCCGCTGCTTTTCAAAGTCCGCGCTTCCTTGCAATACGGCGGCGCGCACCCGTTCATACAGGCGGGCGTTGGTTATTATATCCTGGGCCGCCGCGCGGACACGCCTCCCGACAGGACGGAAACCGCCGGCAACTCGCCGGGCGCATTCGCCGGAGCGGGAATAACGGGCCGCATAGCCGGACGGGCCACAGTCTCGCTTTCGCTGACCAGACATTTCCTGAAGGCGGACGCGAATGTGCGGACATATACCTCCGTCACGGATAATTTCGGCCACACGACGACTCAAATTTCCGACAGGGCCGTGCCGCTGGACCTGTCGCCGCTGGTGCTGCAACTGGGAGTGCTGCTGGATTTCTGAAACAGGGAAGGGTCTTAAAGTCCAATCATTCAGGACTCAGTAAAGTGCCTTGACGCGGCTATATTTACATATTAACCTGTTATGTAGGCGAAAGTTTGCCAACGGTTTGTTGACTGGACTTGCCCCTTCATAGTCTTGATTCGGGGGCAAGTCTGCTGGTTCATTCTGTTTTGGCGTACTATATGCGCGTTCCCAAATTAGCCAAAAACACTATTCTTTTCGTGCTCGCGCTGACCGCGGCGGCGGCGGGATTTGCCGCCGCGCCGTCGCAGCAGTGCATAAGCGACGCGTACGCGCGCATACGCAACTGCCGCTGGGGCAAGATGGGACGCAGCGCCTGCGTCTATCTCGCGGCGAACCGTCCCTCCTGCGCGCAGGACTCCTCTCCCGAGTCGCAGTTCGTGCAGTCGCTCGAGAAATACTATGATTCGCTGCATAAAAACGGCGAGGACGAGCACGACCAGCACACTCCTCATAACGACGACGCCAATAACCCGCCGCCCGACAACCAGAACACGGGCAACGGCGGGCACCACGCAGCGCAGACAGACCGGCATATACAACACCTGATGGACGACATACTCAAGGGCAAGTTCGCCAACGATACGCTCCGCGAGTTTTTCAACCACATGCGCGACAGAGGGTTCACGCATGAGCAACTGGACCAAATCCGGCACTTCGCCGAAGCGAACCGGAACCGCTTCAAAAACCCGGGACCGCACGAGGAACAGCCGTACGCCGACGAGCCGCAAACGGCCAAGCCTCAGGCGTCCGCGCATACAGCCCGCCCGTCGCCTCATACCGCCGTAACCGTTCCGCAGGCGGCCAGGACGGATTATCTGCCGAAAAAAGGGATATCGCAGGACTCGCTTGAGCATAATCTTGGAATAACCCGCAATGCCGAGGCCGAGGCGGCGTTCAAAGGCGCCGTAATCGTGGATGGCCGCTATTCTCAGCCGGCGCGCGGCGTCCGCCCGGCCCAGCCGCCGCGCGCCGCGCAGTCCGAATTGTCCGCCGGCAGCGTCCGTCTGGTGCAGGCCCCGCGCGCCGAACCCGGCGAGGCCGGGCAGTACGCCGTCAATTCCGGCGATTACCGCCAGTCTATGGCCTACGCTTCGCAGGCGAACGTGAAAATGTCGCTTAAAGACTACGCGGGCGCCGCGCGCGAAGCTTCCAATTCCATCTCTAAAAATCCCGCCAACCACGGCGCCTGGCTTATCCGCGCCGCCGCCGGCAACTATCTGGGAAAATACGCCGACGCCATAGCGGACTCCTCCTTCGTGATTAAAAACGACCCGCTGAACGCCGACGCCTACAATATCCGCGCCTGGGCCTACGCGCAAACGGGAAATTTCGCCGCCGCCAAGTCCGACGCCTCGCGCGCCATACAGCTCAATCCCGGCCTGGCGTCGGCATTCTACAACCGCTCCGTCATTTCCGAGAAGACGGGCGATTACCGCCAGATGCTCGAAGACCTGCGCGAGGCTTCCCGGCTGGACAAATCCTACGTGTCCCGCTTTCGCGACGCGGTGGCCAAATACCGCTCCCAGGTTCCCGGATTCGAATACAAAGGCGCGGCTTTCCCCGACACCGAAACCGCCAGGACCCAGGCGCAGCCCGCGCCGCAGGCGGACCCGGCCCGCCGTTTAGGCTGGCGGAAAGCATATATCCTCATCGGCAGCCTCGCCGTCGGGGTGTTCATACTCATGCAGTTGCTGAGGGCTCTGCGCGTCGGTGAAAAAACCGCCGCCGCGCCCCCCGGCGGGCTCATGAACAACCAGTTTCTCATGGTGCGCCAGGTGGGCGAAGGCGGAATGGGCATCGTTTACGAAGGCTACGACAGGGCGCTCAAGCGCAAGGTGGCCATCAAGCGCCTGCGCGCGGACCTCGACATGTCGGACGCGGCAAAGGAGCAGTTGCTCAACGAAGCACGCACCGTGGCGGCGCTGCACCACCCCAACATAGTGGAAATCTACACGGTTTTCGAGGAGAACGGCGATTTGTTCCTGGTGTTCGAATACGTGGAGGGCCAGACCCTCGACCAGCGGCTTGAGAAGGAGGGCCGCCTGCCGCTTAAGGAAGCCAAGTCTATTTTCCGGTCCATCTGCCGCGCGCTGGACTACGCGCACGAAAACCATATAATCCACCGCGACCTCAAGCCGGGCAACATAATGATTTCAAAGGCCGGCGTCGTGAAAGTCATGGATTTCGGCGTGGCGCGCCAGTTGGTGGGCGGCCTCGCGCCGCGCACCGTCTCCGGCACGCCGGCTTATATGCCGCCGGAGCAGCTGCGGGGCGTCGTCCGGCGGGAATCGGATATTTATTCCCTCGGCGTCTGCCTGTATGAAACCGTCACCGGACACGTGCCGTGGGAACTGGCGGGAACGGACTCCGCGCAGGGCAGCATCATAGCGCCGTCGCAACTGGTGCCGTCGCTTCCCGCCGAGCTGGACGCGCTGCTGGAGCGCGCCATAACCGCCGACATCAACTCCCGCATTTCCGCCGCCGGGGAATTCTGGCGCCTGCTGGACGCCGTGCCTCTCTGAACGCGGCCCCGCCCGTCCGGCGGAATTTGATATCATTGGCTTTATGAGCAATATACGAGTGAGATTCGCACCCTCCCCAACGGGAAACCTGCATATCGGCAGCGCGCGCACCGCCCTTTTCAACTGGCTTTTCGCGCGCAGGATGAAAGGTGTTTTCATTCTCAGAATCGAAGACACCGACGAGCTTCGCTCCACGGACGAGTCCACGCGGGCCATTTTCAGCGCCCTGCGCTGGCTGGGGCTCGACTGGGACGAGGGCCCTGTTCCCGAAGGCGGCGAGCTGGGCGCGTACGGCCCCTACTTTCAGGGCAAGCGGGCCGGCATGGGGGTTTATAGAAAATACTCGGACCAGCTTATGGCGCAGGGCATGGCCTACCGCTGCTATTGCACGCCAGCCGAGCTCGACGAGCAGCGCAAGCGCGCCCAGCTCGAGAAGCGTCCGCCGAAATACGAGGGCACCTGCCGTCATCTGACGCAGGCGCAATGCCGCGACTTGGAGGCGCAGGGAAGGAAGCCCGTCATCCGGTTCCGCATGCCCGAGGAAGGCGTCACCGCCTGGAACGACCTCATCCGCGGCGAGATCAAATTCGAGAATAAACTGCTGTACGATTTCATCATGGTCAAGGCGTCGGGTTATCCGACCTATAATTTCGCCTGCGTGATAGACGACCACCTTATGGAGATGAGCCATATCATCAGGGGCGACGACCATATCTCCAACACGCCGCTGCAACTGCTGGTTTACAAGGCGCTGGGCTGGACCCCGCCGGAGATAGCGCATCTCTCCATGATACACGGCCCCGATGGCACCAAGCTGTCCAAGCGTCACGGCGCCACCGACGTGCAGGCTTACGAGGCGGAGGGCTACCTCCCCGCAGTTATACGCAATTATCTGGCGCTGCTGGGCTGGTCCACGCCGGACAGCCAGCAGCTTTTCACCGGCCCCGACCTCATAGAGAAATTCGACATCGCCGGCTGCCAGAAAAACCCCGCGATGTTCGACCCCGTGAAATTCAAATGGATGAACGGCGAGTATATCCGCAAGCTTACGCCGGATGAACTACTGGATATGGCCGCGCCGTTTCTCAAAAAATCCGGCGTCGGACAGAACGCGGACAGGGAAACGCTCAAAAAAATTGTCGCGCTGGAGCAGGAGAAATACAAGCTGCTCGGCGAAATTCCGTCGCTGGTGGACTTCTTTTTCAAAGACGAGGCGGAGTTCGACCCCAAGGCGGTGGAGAAAGTTTTCAAAAAGCCGGAGGCGAAGAAAGTGCTCGCGGACATGCGGGAGCGCTATCTGAAGCTCGCGGATTTTAACGCTGCCTCTCTGGAAAAAGAGGCGCGCGATTACGCGGCGTCCGCCTCCCTGAAAGCCGGACAGGTATTTCATCCGCTGCGCGTGGCCGTAAGCGGCCGCACGGAGGGACCGACGCTGTTCAAGATGATAGAGTATCTGGGCAGGGACGCCGTCTCAAAACGCCTTGAAAGGGCGGCGGCGCTTTGCGGTTAGAAATCTTAAAGTTTGCGGTGAAAAATGCGGTACTGGATTTACAATTCGGGCGAGATAGAAGGCCCGCTGGAGGTCGCCGAACTCGGAACCAAAACCGGTTTCGGGCCGGCGAGCCTCGTTTCCCCTGAAACCGCGTCCGGGGAGGCCGACGGGGACTGGCTGCTGGCCGATTCCGTGCCTGAAATAGCCGGCGCGCTTTTTGGCGTGCCGCCGCCGCAAAAACAATCAATCCAGTCCGAAACCGCCGTACCAGACGCGGCGTCCGCGCAAAACGACGCCGCCGGACCGGAAGACGGGGAGACGGACGGCGAATTGGCCGCGCTCCTCAAAAAAGCGGAAGAATCCGCGCAGTTGAAATCCGGCGAAAACGCCGGACAGGCGCGTCCGCGTCAAGCCGTCTCCGTAAAGACAGTTGATGGCGGCCTGCCGGACGCGCCGCCGTCGCCCGCCGCCGAACCGGACGCGCTGGCCGCCGCCGAACTGAATTCATTTCTTAAAAATTTCGGTTTCACCGACGAGGACATTGCCAAGGCGGCGGCCTGTCAGGACTTTCCTCCGCAATCCGGCTCCCCGGAGGAGCGCAGGCAACCGGGCTCAGGCAAACGTTCGCGTTCGCCGGGAGCGAAAAGCCGCGGCGCGAAAAAAGAGCCGAAATTTCTGGGCGAAGCCGCGCCGGCGTGGATAAAGGATTTGGAGCTGAATGAAAAAATCCAATCCATCGCCGCCGACACGGCGCGGCTGGGCGCGTTTCTGGAAGAGGCGGAGGACATCGGCGCGCAAGCCGCGCCGCAGGGGCCGGGCATTGCCGCGGGCGTCCCCGGTTATTATTCCGGGCAGCGGCAGGCGGCAGGTCCTGAAGAATTTCCCCATACGGACGGACGGTCCGAAGTTCCGGCGCCTTCGGGCGCCGCGGCGCTGGCGGGACTGGGCGAACTGGAAGAACTTGTCGCGCCGCCCGGCATGCTGCCCGAAGGAATATCAGTGCCGGCTCCTTTCAGCGCGGGGAAAATGTCCGTTGCGCGGGAGCGGCAATTCCGTGAAAACGCCGGCTTGCCGTCCGGCGATACTTCGGACGCGGTGCCGGCGCCCGCAGAAAACGCGCCGGTGCCCGCGCCGTCCGACGCTCAGTTTTCCCGCTTTCAGCCGACTGTCATCCAATCCGCCGCGCCGGAGCCGTCCGTTCCCGGCTCCCTGGCGGAAAAACCGCCGGAAGGCACGCCTCCCGGCATCACCGCCACAGGGATAGCGGAAATCAACCAGCTCCGGAACGCGGATTATGTCCGTCCCGATTCCATCTCGACCCAGACGAACCCGGGCGACGTCGTCACGAAGCCGATGCCGGCGAATATCAAAACCACGATGGATATCGGCACCATAGCGCCATCCCAGACCGGCGCGTCAAACAAGCAAACCGCTCCCATGCCGCGCGACGCAATGATGAGCACCACAATAGCTCAGTCCGCCGGCTCCGGACAAACGGCGGACGGCCAGCCGCCGCCGTCCTCCACCGGCGTGCAGCCTGCGCAACAGCGTTCAGGGCAGGCCGGCGCAGCGCAAGCATCCGGCGCGAACCGGGATAACCCGCCGCAGTTCCATAAGTTCACCAGCGCCGCTGCTCCGTCATCGGGCGGCGCGCAGGTATCCAGGCGGACGCAGCCGGGCGCCGCCGCGGCTCCCGGCGCCGGAAACAAAACCACCAATCCGGCGGCTCACGAGATACCCGATATCGCGGCGCTTTACACTTCGGGCGAGTCCAAGGTGAGCGTCTTCCCGCCGTCCACGAAACCGGGCAACCGCACGATTCAGACCAGCGTGATGCTGGGCTCGGCAAACACCGCCGACGCCACACGGGAGAGCAAAAAGCGCGGGCCGGGCTCCCGCATGGTGATACTCATTCTGGTTATCGCGCTGGTGGCGGTTGCCGGGGGAGGCATGTACTTTTTCCTCAAGGACGACAAGGCGGGGCTCAAACAAGCCTCCGAAAGCGCAAAGAAACCCGCGCCAGCTCCGGTGGAGCCTCCGCCGCAGCCTCCGGCTCCGCCTCCGCAGCCGACGCCGCAGCAGTCGGCGGCGGTTGCCGTAGACATAGCCAAAAATCACGACCTGGGCGGAGGGCGCGGCACCATAGCGCAATGGCTGCGCAACGCGTACGCGGCAAACGACGGACAGGAGGACTGGTCCGCCACCGCGCTGCATAACGATATATATGTGGCGCAGTACCGCTTCCGCCGCCCGCATGCGGAGCCTGTAGTCTATCAGTTCGAGGTGGACGCCGCCGCGGGCAAGATAAACCGCGGCATCAATAACGCGGCCATCGAACTGCTGCAGGGCCCGCCGCCCCCGGCGCCAAAACCGGTGAAGAAAAAACCCGTCCGCCGCAAGAAGCCGGCCCGCAGACCGCAGTTGCCGCTGCCCAAAGACCCCACGCGGCTGCAGGACCGTCTTCTCAGCCCGCCAAGCGGGCCGGTGAAGCTGCCCGACGAGCCGGACCCCGATTTCGAGCCTTGACGCGCGTCCCGCCAAATCCGACTGACTGGGGTATTGGTTTTTGGTACAATATGCCGATACGCGCGGCACGCATCGCAATGGACAGGCAGATTCGCTTTCCGATGCAATAGGCTTGTTCCGCGCGGTATTTCCATTTGATGACTGAACGGACCAGCGGTAAAACGCTTAAAAATACGGGTGTGCTTATTCTCGCAGCCGGACTCGGCACGCGGATGAAATCCGCGCTGCCGAAGGTGCTGCATCCCGCCGCGGGCAGGCCGCTGCTGGGCCATGTCATGCGCGCGGGGGATGCGCTCGGCCCGGCGGGGATTTGCGTCGTCGCGGGGCATAAAGCCGCGCTGGTGCGGGAAGCCGTTTGCTCCTCCGCCGCGAAATGGGGAATAAAAGCGGCTTTTGAGATAACAGAGCAGCGTGAGCTTACCGGCTCGGGCCGCGCGGTTATCGAAGCGAGGGAATTTGTCGCCAAACACAAAAAAGTGCTGGTGCTTTGCGGCGATGCGCCGCTTGTCCGCGCCGGCACGCTGGCCAAAATGGCCGATACTTTCGCGCAGGGCGCGGCGGCGGTGGTGCTTACCGCCGAGGTGCCCGACGCCCGCGGCTACGGCAGGATTGTGCGCGGCGCCGGCGCGGAAATAGAAAGAATAGTGGAGCAATCCGGCGCCTCCGCCGCAATCGCGGAAATCCGCGAGATAAACTCCGGAATTTACCTGTTCGATTCGGCGGCGCTGCTGAGCGCGCTTTCGCTGTTAAAACCGAACCCGCCGAAAAACGAGTATTACCTTACGGACGCGGTCGAGCATATCCGCGCCGCCGGCGGCAAAACGCTGGCCTGCCTCGCGGAGGATTATACCGAGGTGCTGGGCATCAACTCCCGCAAACAGCTTGCGGAGGCCGAAAAAACGCTGCGCCGCCGCAAACTCGACGAACTGATGGATTCCGGCGTGACCATAACCGACCCTGACGCGGTTTATATTGACGACACGGTTTCGATAGCGGCGGACACGGTGATTTATCCCGGCACTCATATCTACGGCGCCACGGCAATCGCCTTCGGCTGCGCCATCGGTCCGAACGTCCTGATACGGGATTGCGAGATAGGCGGGGGCTGCAACATATTGCTTGGCTCGCTCATCAGCGAGAGCGTCATCGCCGAAGGCTGCAACATCGGGCCGTATTCGCATATCCGCCCGCAATGCGCGGTGGAGGCGGGCGCGAGAATAGGCAATTTCAGCGAGCTTAAAAAATCCGTAATCGGCAAAGGCTCGAAGGTGCCGCATCTCAGTTATATCGGCGACACCGACATGGGCCCCGGCGTCAACATCGGCGCGGGAACAATCACCTGCAACTACGACGGCGCGCATAAGCACAAAACCGTCATCGGCGAAAAAGTTTTTGTAGGCTCGAACGTTAATCTTGTCGCACCGGTGAATGTGGGCGCGGGCGCTAAAATAGGCGCGGGCTCCACCATTACCGACGATGTTCCCGCTGGCGCGCTGGCGATAGCGCGCGCCCGCCAGATAACAAAAGAGCGCAAACACTGAGGATACCGCCCGTGGACATAAGAAACATAGGCAACCTGAAGCTGTTTTCCGGCAACGCGAACCTGCCGCTTGCCGCCGGCATAGCCAAGCTGCTGCGCACCCGGCTCGGCAACATAAGGGTGGAGCGCTTCGCCGACGGCGAGACGAACGTGCAGGTGCTGGAAAACGTGCGCGGCTGCGACTGTTATGTCATAGAGCCGGCCTGCCCGCCGGTAAACCATAACGTGATGGAGCTGCTTATCGTCATAGACGCGCTCAAGCGCGCCAGCGCGCAGAAAATCACGGCGGTCATCCCCTATTACGGCTATGGCCGCGCAGACCGCAAAACCTGCCCCCGCGTGCCCATCACGGCCAAGCTGCTGGCCAATCTGGTCACCGTGGCGGGAGCGACTCGTGTCATGGCCATAGACCTGCACGCCGGGCAGATACAGGGATTTTTCGACATACCGGTGGACCATTTGCAGGGAGCGCCGGCTTTCGTTGACTATTTCAAGAAGCACCAGTACAAAAATCTGGTCGTGGTGTCGCCCGACGTGGGCGGCGTGGAGCGCGCGCGCACCGTGGCCCGCAAGCTCGACGCGGGGCTGGTAATCATAGACAAACGCCGCCCCCGGCCCAACGAGGCGCACGTTTACAACGTCATAGGCCAGGTGAACGGAACCACCGCGCTCATCATAGACGATATCGTGGATACCGCCGGCACGCTCGTGGCCGTGGCCAAAGCGGTGCGCGAACGCGGCGCGCGGCGCGTCATAGCGGCCTGCACGCACGGCGTGCTCTCCGACGACGCGGTGGCCAAGATAAACCGCTCGGAGATAGAGCTTATGCTCATCACCGACACCATCCCGGTCACCAAGGACCTTGCGCCCAAGATAAAAGTGCTTTCGGTGGCGCATATACTGGCGGAGGCGATAAAACGCAACCACAACGGCATGTCCATCAGCGAACTTTTCAACTAAAAGAAGGAATTTGATTCGTCAGGAGGAAACTGCAATGCAAGAAATCAGCGTATCGGCTGAAGTGAGAAAAGGCACCGGCGGAAAAGGCGTGCTTAGCACGCTGCGCCTGTCCAAAAAAGTTCCCGGCGTTATATACGGCGGGGAGAAAGGCCCCGTCTCCATCTCGGTCAACGAGAAGGATATGCTCCGGCTTATGAAGTCCGGCGGCAACGCCATCATCAACATCGCCACCCCGGAAGGGACCGACAAGGTGATTATGAAGCAGGTGCAGCGGCATGTGGTCTCGCTGGACCCCATTCACGTGGATTTTTTGCGCATCTCGATGAAGCGCAAGCTGGAAATCGTAGTGCCCGTCCATCTGCATGGAGAATGCAAGGCCATGAAGGAAAACTCCTCGCTGCTGATGGAGCACTCGGTGCGCGAATTCACAGTGCGCTGCCTGCCGTCCGACATACCGGCTGAAATCGGCATAGACGTCACCGAGCTCAAGCTTGGCGACGTAATCAGCGCGGGCTCCATTGCCCTGCCGCCGGGAGTGGAGCTTGTGGGCTCGTCCACGACCATGGTGGTCCATCTGGTGCTGCCCAAGGAAGAGGTCGTCGAGACCGCGACTCCCGAAGCGGCCGCCGGCACTCAGCCTGAAATCGTCGCCGCCAAGGGCAAGAAGGACGAGGAAGGCGCCGAGGGCGCGGCTCCCGCCAAAGAGGGCGCGAAAGCCGCCGCCGGAAAGGAAGGCGCGAAGGCTCCCGCCAAGGAAGGCAAGGCGGAGAAGAAATAGTTGCAGGACGCAATACGGATTATCGCAGGCCTGGGAAATCCGGGGCCCCGTTACGCCGATACCCGCCACAACGCCGGCTTCATGCTGGCGGACGCCGTGGCGGAGCAGTGCGGCGCGGGGCCCTGGAAGGCCTGGCGGGGGTTGGGCGATTATACGCGCATCAGCCATGCCGGCAGGGAGTGCTGGCTGGTCAAGCCCATGACCTTTATGAACGATTCCGGCAGGATGGTGAGGGCGTTTTCGGATTATTACGGCATAAAACCCGCGGAAATTATGGTGTGCTACGACGACCTGTCGCTGGATTTGGGCGCGTTGCGCATACGCCAATCGGGTTCGGGCGGCGGGCATCAGGGGATGGAAAATGTCGTTGCCGCCATGGGGACGGCGGCTATACCGAGGCTGAGGCTGGGCATCGGTCCCCAGCCGGTGATAACGCGCGGCGGCGGCGCGGTGCGGATGAGAAGCGAGGATTTCGTGCTCGCGCCGTTTCCAAAAGCCGCGCGGCCGGAGCTGGAGACGATGATATCCAACGCGCGCGGCGCCGCGGCGCTGGCTGTCGGCGAAGGCGTCGCGGCCGCGATGAACAGATACAACGCCAGAGCCTGAAAGTTTCAGGTTAGCGGATTACAAGGGGGGATATGCATTCCACTACCGACGCGTTTTTCGGGCTGGTCTGCGTGTTGCTGGGACTTGGCTATGTTTTCAGGCCCGATATAATCGAGCGCATCAACGCGCTGATAAAAAATACGATTCTCAACGACGCCCGCATCGCGCTTGAGCGCAGAAAATGGGGCGTCTTTTTTATCCTCGCCGGAATATTTTTTCTTTACCGCGCCTTCGGGCCGGCTGCGGGATAGGGATTAGACTTGCTCCCGAATAAAAAATTATTCGGGAGCAAGTCTTTCAGGCGCAAAACAAAACCAGCGCGGCAACTGTTGTTGACGCGCCGGATTTTTAAAAAGCCGTTTTTCAGCTTTTCTTCGCGCTTAAAGCCAGTTTGGCGAGGCGGGATTTTTTGCGCGCGGCGGTCTTCCAGTGGACTACGCCTTTCTTGGCGGCCTTGTCCCACGCGGACGACATTTTGCCGTAGGTCTGTGCCGTTTTGGCGCTGTCACCGGATTTTACCGCTTCGGCTAAATCCTTGGTCACCTGCTTGAGAACCTTGCGCACGCCTCTGTTATGCTGGGCTCTGCGCTCGGCCTGGCGGCTGGCTTTTATGGCGCTGGTATGTCTGCCTGTTTTAAGTTTTGCCATAGTTGAATTTCCCTCTGACGTAAAGTCTAACTTTTTTCCGGCGGCAAGTCAAAATTTTTTGGTCTTTTGGTTTCCGGACTGCGGATATGTCACGCCGCTTTCGGGGTTTCGGGCAGAGACGGTTCTTCCGGTTTCGGCGCGGCGTCCGGCTTTAGCGTGGGAAACAGCACCACCTCGCGTATGGACGGCTTGCCGGAGAGCAGCATGACTATCCTGTCTATCCCCACGCCGATGCCGCCGGTGGGCGGCATTCCCGACTCCATCGCCTCGATGAAATCGCGGTCTATGATGTCGGCCTCCTCGTTATTCTCGGCGGACTGCTGGCGCATCTGCTCGCTCAGGCGGCCCAACTGGTCTTCCGGGTCGTTCAACTCAGTGTAGGCGTTGGCTATTTCGCCGCCGCCGGCGAAAAACTCGAAGCGTTCCACCAGCGACTCGTCCCCCGGCTTGCATTTGGCGAGCGGCGTCACCGCAGTGGGATAATCCAGCACGAACGCCGGCTGTATGAGCATGGGCAGCAGCTTGGCGTCGAAAACGCGGTCGAACAGCTTGGCCGACGGCGTGTTTTCGTCATGCTCGACATGCAGCCGCCTGCATAATTCAAGCAGTTTGGGCCGGTGGAAGGATTTGCCTTCCAGCACTTCGTGTATGTCCGCGCCGGTTTTATCCTTCCAGATTTCAGGCAGATAAAGGCGGTTGAACGGGGCTTTCAGCGAAACCTTGTGATTATTGTACTCCACCTCGCAGGCGCCTATGGTTTCCGTGCAGGCCTCCACCATGCTTTCCAGCAGGCGGGCCATGTCGTCGTAATCCGCGTAGGCCTGATACGCCTCCAGCATGGTGAATTCCGGGTTGTGCCGGGTGTCAATGCCCTCGTTGCGGAAAACCTTGCCGATTTCGTACACGCGTTCGAGCCCGCCGATGACGAGGCGTTTGAGATAAAGCTCCAGCGCGATGCGCAGGTAAAGCGGCATCTTTAGCGCGTTGTGATAGCTGGTGAACGGCGTCGCCGCCGCCCCGCCGGCGCTGGGGGTAAGCGTGGGCGTTTCGACTTCCAGAAACCCCTCGTTATCTAGCGTGTTGCGGATGGCGCGCACTATTTTCGAGCGGGTGGTGAAGATGCGGCGCACTTCCTCGTTGGCCAGCAGGTCGAGGTGCCGCGCGCGGAAGCGGATTTCCGTGTCCTGGAGCCCGTGCCATTTTTCCGGCATGGGGCGTATGGCTTTGGACAGCAGCGTCAGTTTTTCGACCGCTACCGTATTTTCGCCGGTGTGGGTGACGAAAAGCGAGCCTTCCACGCCGACGAAATCTCCCACATGGATATGCTTCTTGAAAAATTCGTAAGGCGCTTCGCCCAGCGCGTCCTTTTTGACGTAAACCTGCGCCTTGCCGGTCATGTCCTGGATGTGGGCGAAAGCCGCCTTGCCCATCAGGCGCAATTGCACCACGCGTCCCGCGCAAAGTATCCGGCTGCCGGCGGCGGAGGAGCGCGCCTCGGAGACGGTATGCGTCGCCGCGAAACGCGGCGGATACGGGTCCGTTCCGGCGGAGCGTATCGCGCGCAACTCGCCGTAGCGGTTGGCGATGATTTCAGACAGCGTCGAGTGCGGTTCCATTATTGGGGCGCGACCACCTTGTCCACGAGTTCTTTGAGCGTCTTGGGCTCGAAAGGCTTTTCTATGAAGCCCGCGATGCTGGCGAAACGGAAAAGCTCCCGCGTCTGGCCCTTGGCCGTCATGATGATGACCGGGACCTTGCGCGTGGCGTAATTTTCCTGCAACTGCGTCACGAGGGTGTAGCCGTCCATCACCGGCATCATCACGTCGGTGATAACCACGTCCGGCATCTGCTCCGCGGCGTTTATCAAATCCAGCGCTTCCTGCCCGTTGTGCGCCTCCATCACGGCGTAACCGAACTTTTCGAATATGAAACGCAGCAGGGTGGACAGGTCCTGCTCGTCTTCGACAATGATTATTTTCGCAGCCACGGTTGCACCCCGCAAACCAAAAAATGACGCATGACGCCGCAGCGCCAGGCAAGACACCGTAATTCTACAAGATTGCGCGGTTTTAGCACAAGCTGAACTGAGCCGCTGTGCAATTCGGGTTTGTAAGAACGGGGGCAATTTACTAGAATTCCCAAATAGCGGTTTTTGGTAAAAGGAAAAACATCAAATGGCTGACATATTCGACAAGTGCAGGGATTTTCACATCGCTAAAGACATGATGGCGCGGGGCGTATACGGTTATTTCAAGGCCATCGAATCCGCCCAGGGACCCGAAGTCAAGGTGGATGGCCGGATGATGATAATGGCCGGCTCCAACAACTATCTGGGCCTCGCCGATGACCCGCGCATGAAGAAGGCCGCCACTGAAGCCATCGCCAGGTTCGGCACCGGCTGCGCCGGCTCGCGGTTTCTCAACGGCAACACAGTCTGCCATGAGGAGCTGGAAAAAAAGCTGGCCCGTTTCAAAAACCGCGAAGCCGCCCTCATTTACGCCACCGGCTACCAGATGAACGTGGGCGCCGTCTCCTGCCTGCTGGGCCCCGACGACGTGGCGGTGGTGGACAAGCTCGACCACGCCAGCATTTTAGACGGCGTAAAATTCTCCGGCGCCGAGATGAAGCGCTTCCGCCATAACGATCCCGGCAGCCTTGACCGCATCCTCGCGCGCATTCCCGCCGAAAAGGGCAAACTGGTGATAGTGGACGGCGTTTTCAGCATGGAGGGCGACATCTGCCCGTTGCCGGAAATCGTCCGCAGTTGCAAAAAACACGGCGCGCGGCTGATAGTGGACGACGCGCACGGCACCGGCGTGCTGGGCAAGCACGGACGCGGCACCTGCGAGCATTTCGGCCTCGAAAACGGCGAGGTGGACCTTATCGTGGGCACCTGCTCCAAATCCTTCGCCTCCGTGGGCGGTTTCGTGGTGGGCGACGAAGATATTATCCATTACATAAAGCATACCTCCCGCTCCATGATATTTTCAGCCGCGCTGCCGGTTTCCTGCGTAGCCGCCATCTCCACGGCCATAGACATCATAGAAGCCGAGCCGCAGCGCCGCAAGAAACTATGGGACAACGCCAAACAACTCAAGGAAGGACTGTTGCGGGCCGGTTTCACCGTGGGCCCCACCGAGACTCCCATAATACCCGTCATGGTCGGCGACGACGTGAAATGTTTTATGATGTGGCGCGCGCTCTATGAGGCCGGCATTTTCTCAAACCCGGTTGTGACTCCGGCGGTGCCGCCGGGACACGCGCTCATGCGCGTTACCCCTATGGCAACGCATACCACGGAGCAGATTCGCAGAGTAGTCGCGGCCTTCGAAGGCTGCGCCAAAAAGCTCGGCATAAAACCCAGAGCGGGCGCGGGGAAAAGTGCCTGATATAGCTATAAAGGAAATAGCGGAGCGTGAACTCCCCGTTTTTGTGGAGTTCCAGTACTCGCTTTATAAGGATGACCCGTGGTGGATAGGCGACCTTAAAAGCGCGGTGCTGGACCTGCTTTCGCTTTCCAACCCTTTCTGGGCCCACGCCGAACGCAAGCTGTACATGGCGTATCGCGGCGATACCCCGGTGGCCCGCGTGGCCGCCATTATCAACGAAACCCACAATTCGTATCACGGCGAAAAAACCGGTTTTTTCGGCTTTTTTGAGACTGTAAACGACAAGGAAGCCGCCGGCGCCGTGTTGTCCGCGGCGGAGCAATGGCTCAAATCCCGCGGCATGGAACTGGCGCGCGGCCCGATGAACCCCTCCACCAACGATTCCTGCGGGCTTTTGATATCAGGGTTCGATTCTTTCCCCAAAGTGCTGATGCCCTACAACCCGCCCTGGTACGCCACGTTGCTTGAGCAGGCGGGTTTCGGCAAGGCGAAGGATTTGAACGCCTATATCCGCTTCGCGCAGTTGCCCGTCTCGCCGCGAATGGAAAAGATAATCTCCCGCATCGAGCGCAAGACGGACTGGCGGGCGCGGCACCTGCGTCTGGCGTCGCTTGAGCATGAGATGGAAATAATCCGCGGGATTTACAACGAGGCCTGGGCGGACAACTGGGGTTTCGTGCCGCTCAACGCCGAGGAAATGCTCCACGCCGCGAAAGCGCTCAAACCCATTTTGAAGCCGGAGTACGGGCATATCGTGGAGGTGGACGGCGTTCCCGCCGCGTTTGCCGTAGTCATCCCGGACATTAACCCCGCTTTGCGCTCTATAAACTATAAGCTGACGCCGTTCAACTTCATCAAATTCCTGCTGGAACTGCGCAAAATCCGGCAGGGCCGTCTTGTAATGCTGGGCGTCAGGAAAGAGTTCCGCAACCGCGGTTTCGAGCTTGTGCTGGTCAAAAAAATAATCGAAACCACCCGCAAAGCCAACTGGCTGCACGGAGAGCTTTCCTGGATACTGGAAGACAACAGCAAAATCATCAGCATAATCGAGGAATCCGGCGGCCGCCTCTACAAGCAATACCGGATTTTCGAGAAACCGCTTATTCCCCCGCAGTTTCGCGCCGCTCCCGTCTCTGATGGCCCGCAGATGCAGGCAATGCCGAAGTTTTAGCCTGAAAATTTCAGTTGGATAGCGGAATTCGACTTAAAATAGCTTCATGGCCCCGACTCAAAAAAACTGCTCACAGGCAACGAGCCTGCTCGCATTTTTTTGAGCCGAATCCATTTCGCTCTTTTACGTCTCGGTTCTCGCTACCAACTGAAGTTTTTAGGCTAGTTTTTGAGGGTTTGCCGGGATTACTTTCCGTTGACGCCTGTGATTTCCACTTCAAAATCCAGCGCCTTGCCGGCGTAGGGACTGTTGCAGTCCAGGATGATCGTCTTGCGGCTGGTGTCTTTCACCACGCAGGCCAGTTTTTTGCCGTCCGTAGTGGTGGCTTCGAGCCGTGAGCCTATCAGCGGACGCTTGCCTGAGGGAAGCAGTGTTCTGGAAACCTCGCGGACATATTCCTTCATGTGCGCGATGCCTTTGCCGGCGGGAACAGACACCTTGAACTTGTCGCCCTCGTATTTGCCGACCAGCGCCTCTTCCAGCGCGGGCACCGTGCCGCAGGAGCCCTGCGCGCAGGAGAGCGTCTTGGACTCCGCCTGTTTTCCCTCCACCGTGAGGACATAGCTGAAACTGACCTTGCCGCCTTTTTGCACGGCGACTTTCGCCGGCGCCGGTTTTTGGCAGGCCGCAAGCGAAACAGCGAACGCCAGAATCGTCAAAACCGTTGCTTTATTTTGCATAGTCCTATTTCTCCTTCAAAAGGTTTTTGCTCCGCAGATATCTATGATACCTAATTCCAAAGCGGTGCGCCTCGTCGCGTATCGCCATGAGCAGCCTTAAAGCCGGATCGGCGCGGTCCAGGCGGACGGGTTCGCGCCTGCCGGGAATGAAAATTTCCTCGTTCTTTTTGGCGAGGGAAACCAGCGGCACGCACGCGCCGCACCGGCTTGCCGCGCGGGCGGCATAGGCAAGCTGGCCCATGCCGCCGTCTATGAGCAGCAAATCCGGCAGGGGTTCGCCGGAAGTTTTCAACCGGCTCAGGCGGCGGCCCACAATCTCGGCTATCATCGCGAAATCATCGCTGCCGCCCTCCGGCAGCGGCGTTCTTATTTTGAACCGCCGGTAGTGCGCGTGGTTGGGCCTTCCGGCGGTAAAACATACCATGCTGCCAACCGGAGACTTGCCGAACAGATTGGAGGTGTCGAATCCCTCGATGTGCACCGGCGGACGGCGCAGCCCGATAACGCGCGCCAGCCGCGCCGCGGCTGAGGACTGGGAGATTGCCGCCTCCACCTCCGGCTCGGAGTAGCGGCTGATTTTTACGCGCTCCTCCATATGGCCCAGCGCGCGCGCAAGGTCGCGGTAAAGCGCGGCCTCCTCGTATTGCCGCCGCGCCGCGGCGGTTTCCATTTTCTTCCTGAATCCGCCGAGCATTTTGCCGTGCCCGCCAGCCAGGAGCGCGGCGGCGCGGCGTACTATGCGGCGATAGCCGGGGCGGCTTATTTTTCCCGCGCAGGGCGCGGGGCATTGTCCGGTGTGATAATAAAGACAGGCGTTTATCTTTTTTTGGTCGAGCGGTTTTTTTACCGAGAATTCCCATTTGCAGGGCCGCAGCGGCAGCAGCCGGTTGCGCCAGAAATAGCGCAGCAGGTTTTTGACGAGGGAGGAATTCGGATACGGCCCGAAACAACTGCCGCCGGCGGTTTTGCCGCGGGTGATGAAGACGCGCGGAAAATCCTCGTCCGTGCTTATCTTTATGCAGGGATAGGATTTGCCGTCTTTCCACATCGCGTTGAAAAACGGCTGGTGGCGGCGGATAAGCTCCCGTTCCAGAAGCAGAGCGTCGCGCTCGCTCTCGCAAGGGATATAATCAACCGCGCGGATGAGCGCCGCGAGATTCACCGTTTTCCAGTCGCCCGCCGCGCGCGATGACTGGAAATACTGCGCAACCCGCGCGGCGAGGTTTTTCGCCTTGCCGATGTAGATTATGGTCGAATCCGCCGAGCGCATGAGATACACGCCCGGAGTTCGGGGCAGGTTTTTGTAATCGGGACCCGCTGCCGGGGTCTCTCTGAGTAAGTCCGCCATAACGTAATTTAACCTCAAAACACGAGCCGGCGCAACAGCGCGGCGTCTCGTGCGTCGCCTCGTGCCGATTGTTGAGGCGGGTGCGGGACAATATGTATTATTTTCTTAGAGCCTGTTCACAATCTCTCTTTCGTAGCGAAAGCGGCGATTTTGCCTCTGAGACGTAGCGGGCTGAGGCGAGCAGGCCCGTAGGCCTGTGAGCCGAAGACCGCGAAGTATCAGAGGCAAAAGCGGCGCTTGCAGCAGAATACGGAGATTGTGAACAGGCTCTTGGTAACCTCCAAAATTTCAGGACCAGTTCGCATGTCTAAAAAATCAGGATTCCGCCTTGCCTGCCGTCGTGCGGGAGAGGCGCTTTTCCCTCCTCATACCCGGCGGCGGCAACTGGCGAAAAATTTATCGTCAAGGCTGTTGAGAACCTGCCGGTATCTGGCGGGGGGGAGGAGCGTTCTGCCCGGAAAATCCTGCGCGTCAGATTACGCCGCCTGGCTTTCGCAAAACGAGCTGTCCGCCGCCGATTGCGACTGGATGCGCCGGGTGGGCGGTTGTTTCAGCCGCCGTCCGCGCATCGCAATATGCCTGCTGGCGGAGGACGGGCAGGAACCTCTCGTCCGCCAATCCGTGGACGCGGTGCGGCGGCAGGCCTGGCCCGAATGGGAACTTTATATCGCCGTCCGCGACCCTCAATTATTCGGAGACTTATCGGGCCTGGAGGGAGTGAAGCTGACTGCCTTCAGGGACCAGACCGCGCTTAACAACGCGCTTTTCGAAAGCCGGAGCGGCTACGTCGGTTTCATCGAACCCGGCGGGTTGCTCAGGCCGCACGCGTTGTTTGAGGCGGCGCAGAAACTGAATCTCGAAAGCAGCCTCGATATAATCTACGGCGACTGCGACACAGGGGCCTTCGGCGGGGAAAGGACCGCTCCTTTTTTCAAGCCGGACTGGTCGCCGGAGCTGCTGCTGGGCATGAATTACATCGGGGATTTTTTTCTGATAAGCAAGTCCCGCTTCAAAGCAGCCGGCGGACTGACCGATGCGGGGGCGTACGACCTCCTGCTGCGCGCAACGGACGCCGCCGCCGCAGTCGGGCATATCCCGTCCGTGATTTACAGCAAACCATCGCGGCGCGAGGCCGCCGCCGCGTCCCGTGAAAACAAGGCCGCGCTCGAAGCCGCGCTCAAGCGCCGGGGCATAAAGGCCGAAGTTGTGCCGCTGAAAGCCGCCGGAACGCACCGGATAAAGTATGAAATTAGCGGCGCGCCGAAAGTTTCCGTTATCATTCCCACCGCTTTCAAAACGCCGGAGTTGCTCCGTGATTGTCTTTCATCCCTTGTGAAAATCACGCGGTACTCCAACTATGAAATTCTGATAGCGGACAACAGCCGCGAAAAGCTTCCGGAACAGTTCGTGCGCTCGCTCGCGCCCGCCCGCATTCCGCTGCGAATCCTGAAATACGACGGGGTTTTCAATTTTTCGCGGATGAACAATCGCGCCGCCGGAACTGCCGCAGGGGAGTATCTCCTGTTTCTTAACGACGACACGCGCGTCATCTCCCCCGGCTGGCTGGAGGCGCTGCTGGAACACGCGCAGCGGCCCGGAAACGGCGCCGCGGGCGCGAGATTGCTGTATCCCGACGGGACGGTGCAGCACGCGGGGATGTTTCTCGTGGACCATGGCGGCTGGGCCAGGCATTGCCTGCGCCATGCCGCGCGGGATTGCGAGGAGCATTTTTCGTTTTTAAGCATCGCGCGCGAGTGTTCCGCAGTTACCGGCGCCTGCATGATGGTGCCGCGCAGTGTTTTTGAGGAACTGGGCGGTTTCGAGGAGCGTCTGGCGGTGCAATGCAACGACACGGATTTTTGCCTTCGCGCGCGGCGGCGGGGGTACAATGTCGTCTGGACGCCGTTTGCCGTTCTGGAACACCGCGAATTCGGCACGCGCGCCGCGGAGGACAAGCCGGAGGACATCGCATTTTTCCTCGACCGCTGGCGCGGCATCATTGAGCGCGGCGACCCGTTTTACAATCCCAACCTCACTTTGCACAATGACGATTGCTCGCTCAATTCCCAGCCCGTGCAGATACGGCACCATGAGCCGCGCCTCTCCGGTTTTCGCGGCGCGCGCAAGCCTTGTGCCTTCGGGGAAATAAAGAAAATCCTCGTCATTAAGCTGGACCATCTGGGAGATTTCATCCTGAGCCTGCCCGCCCTGCGTATGCTTAGGGACCGCTTCCCCGCCGCGCATATCACGCTGCTGGTCGGCCCGTGGGCAAAACCGCTCGCGCAAAAAACAGCGCCGGCGGATGAAATCCTGACATTGAATCTTTTCGCCGAGAATTCCTCCGTCCCCGCGCGGACATTGTCCGAAGAGGAAAAGGAAGCGTTGTCACGCCGGCTGGGCGCGCTCCGCTTCGACCTGGCGCTGGATTTGAGAAGGCATCCCGAAAGCCGCGAAATCCTGAAACTGTCCGGCGCGCGGCATACGGCAGGCTACGCCGGCAATAATTACGCGCAAGAGGACGACTGGATGAGCATCCGCCTTCAGCTTTCCCCCGATGTGGAGGATATCTCCCGCCAGCAGTCCAAAACGCATATCACGGCGCAATTATGCGCACTGGTCAATGAGGTAGCGGGGGATGGCGACGCCGCCATTGCGCAGCCCGCGCCATTGCCGCCGGACGACAGTATCAGAAAACGGCTTCTGGCCCGGCTGCGCTGCCTCTCCGGCGGGCGGATTGTCATCGGAGTCCATCCGGGTGCGGGAAATCCTGCGCGGCAATGGCCGCCGGCGCATTTCGCGCGGCTGTGCGACATGCTGGCCGGGCGCCATAACGCGGCCATAGCGCTTTTCGGCGGCAAAGAGGATGTCCTGAAAGCGGAGGCTGTCGCAAGCCTGATGAAAAACAGCGACAGCGTGTTTTCGCTGGCCGGCGAGCTATCGCTGGAGGAATTTCGGGCGGCCGCCGGGCTCTGCCGCCTGTTCATCGGCAACGTCAGCGGTCCGGCGCATATCGCCGCCGCGCAGGGCGCGCCGACGCTGGTTGTCTGGGCCGGACCGGTGCTGCCGCACGAATGGCATCCGCTGGGGCTAAGGACGCTGAGCGTCCGGTTGAAATTGGACTGCTCGCCGTGTTATTTAAGCGCGCCGGAGCAATGCCCGCATGATATGAAATGCCTCAAATTTCTCTGGCCCGCCAAAGTGCTGGAGGCGGCGGAACGGCTGCTGGCTATGACGGGCGGCAATCCGGACGGCGCAACGGCTACGGAAATTTCGCAAAGAAATGTTCCGCCGGCCGCCGTCGAATCCCACTGCTTTGTTGCGCAATCCGCGTTAAAATTGCGCGCCGGAAAAGTCGCGGACTGGGCTGCGGGGCTTGCCCGCTGTCTGTCCGGCGCAGCCGGAAAAATACGTGCGCTCCGGCCGCCGGTCTTTCCCGGCGGTTTGCCGGAGGCGAAAGGCCATTTCGACCTGCTGGATTACAAAGACGGGCGGCTGACGGTGAGCGGCTGGCTGTTTCTGCCGGACAGGGACTTTGACAAGGTCGCAGTTTTCGCGAACGAAAAGTATATCTGCACCGCCGGACTGTCCGGCAGGGACGATGTGGCACGGGCGTTTCCCGCCATCGCGCACGTCGGACACTCCGGTTTTTCGGTATCGCAAAAAATCATGGCTGAAAGCCCCATTCATGTGCGGCTGGCGGGCATCATAAACGGCAAACCCGCCGCGAAACTGGAAAAACTGTGGCACGGCGCGGACCCAGCCGCCGGTTGCGCCTCCGAAACCGCGCATTGCCGCGGCAGGCTGGCGAAATACTGCGCCGGCTGCGGAGTGGATTTGGGCTGCGGCGGCGACCCGATAGTGCCCTCGGCGATTAAGGTGGACCTGCCGGCTCCCTATACCCGCGCGGGCGGACATCCGCCGCATCTGCGCGGCGACGCTACCCATCTGCATTGGTTCGCGGATGATTCGCTTGATTACGTCTACTCCTCGCATCTGCTGGAAGATTTTCAAGATATGCACAAAGTCCTCGCCGAATGGCTGCGCGTCATCAAACCCGGCGGCTGGCTGGTGCTGTTCTGCCCTGACGAGCAGGCCTACCGCGGGCACTGCCGCGCAACGGGCGAGCCTGGCAACCCGTCCCACAAAATAGCGGGGTTCAGCCTGGCTTATGTGAAGAGCATTCTGGCCGGACTGGGCGGAACGGAAATCGTTCACGAAACCCCGCTGATTGACACTTGCAGTTTCGAACTGGTCGCGCGAAAATCCGCATAGCAGAACGGCCCTCCATGCGGAGGGCCGTTTTTTGCAGATGGTGGAGGCGCCGGGATTCGCACCCGGGTCCGAATACTGTTCAGCCGCGCCACTACAGGTTTAGTCCCGGTTTTGTTGCGCGGAGGCCCGGCACCGGAACGGCCAAAACTCCGCGTGCTCCGTTGGTCTTTTCACACTCGGGACGGAACAAGCCCTTTGTGCGAGCATCCCGCGTCCTGACGTCCACGCGCTGCTGCGGGAGCGAAGCGCGCGACGTGGGTCACTTAAGCGTGAGCCCAGGCCAATTCATTATTGGCTTTTATTGTTTTTGACCCTTTTTGAGCCGGACCTGGGTCGCCGGCACCTGCGGCAACAGCCTCGCGCGTATCCGTCGAGCCTGTTCGCCCCCGTAAACGGGGATTATTCAAAGAACCACTGTATCTTATTCTAGCAGGCAAACGGTTTTTGCGCAATGGCAATGCGGCGGGTGTTGCAACGCGGCGGGCATTGTGCGCAGCGGCGGCGGATTTTTTTGTAAATTATAACCTGATGACGGCCAGGCAAGCGGTTGAAAAAATCCGCGCCGCAACAGCGGATTTCATGCCCGGAATGGTGATTTCGGGCGGGCAGACCGGCGCGGACAGGGCGGGTCTTGACGCCGCTGTTGCCGCGGGCATTCCGGTGGGCGGTTTCATGCCCAAAGGCGCGCTGGCCGAAGACGGACGTGTTCCGTCGAAATACAATCTCACGGAACTAGCCTCTGCCGGTTATGCGGCGCGCACGCTGCACAACATAGAGTGTTCGGACGCGACAATCATCCTGCATCTGGGCGAAATAAGCGGAGGCACTCTGCTGACCGCAACACAATGCGCGCGCCTGAAAAAACCGCTGCTTTGCGTTGACATCCGCAAAAATCCCTCTGCCCTGCGCCAACTGCGCAGGTTTTTGAGCAACCGCCGCCCTGCCGTTTTGAACATCGCGGGCCCCCGCGAAAGCAAATCTCCCGGAATCCACGAAAAATCCCTGGCCTTGCTGACGCGACTCTTCAGCAAGACTCCCTGACAACCGGGCTAATGTCCAAACGTTCAGCGACAACCCAATTGCGCGTGTACTGCTTTGCGCACCGCGGAGCAGAATTTGGCGCGGATGCCGGAATCGGACTTTAATCTTGAGGCGAGGCCGGAACTGATTTCCAACTGGACTCCGCCGGTTCGGGTCCGGTTGACTATATTGCGCGAAGTCGCGCCCGGCAGCCGTTTGCAGGGGAATTCTGCGGTAAAACCGGATTTTTCAAGTTCGCGCGCCACGGTCCGGCCCTCCGCCTTATTTGCGCCGCCTACGCAGACGCTTTCTCCCTTGTCCCGCGCGCCGTGTATCGAGATTGCCGTTATGGAATTGGTGGCCAGCGCGACGGCGGCAGGGTCGTCGAAATGCGCGGCGGTGACATGCAGGCGCATGGAGTGCTTTTCACCCGGCGCTTCAAAAATGTAGAGGTTCCAGTCCGTTCCGGCGCATTCCAGGCCGGTTTCCTTCGTGCCGGGCTCTATCGCGCCGCCGTGGATTACAAAAACCGTAACCGGCGATTTCCGGTCCAGCGCTTGCACGCGATAATCTTTCCCAGCCCGGTTAGCCGCCGCCAGCGCGGTAAATGAGGAATAAACGTCTTTGGCTGACGCAGGGAGCCAATACAAAACGACAAAGGATGCCCAAAAAGCCGCCAGCATGATCATTGTCGTTAGTTTCATGGAATACTGCGCATTTGCGAACCTGCGAAATTCGCAGACTTGCTAATTTATGCAGGCGGTTTCCGTCCGAGTTTTGTCTTCGGTTAAACCCGGATTGTGCAATAGATAGCTCGGACCGAGAGGGTGGATGGCGAGGACAGTTCGACGTAAAATTTGGAGCGAATAGCCGTAGCTATTCGCGAGAAATTTTACACAGAAATGTCCCGCCAGCCGCCCTCGAATCCCGCTACTCTATTGCACAATTCGGGTTAAATAATTCCGTCCGCGGCTACGGTCTTCCGCCCATTGTCAGCGCCTGTATGGCTTTCACCGTGTGGAGGCGGTTTTCGGCCTGGTCGAAGACTATGCTCTGCGGGCCGTCTATCACCGCGTCCTCCACCTCCGCGCCGCGGTCGGCGGGGAGCGGGTGCATGTAGACCGCCTCTTTTTTGCCGAGTTTCATGCGGCGCTCGGTGCAGACCCAGTTTTTGTACTTGGCGATAAGCTCCATGCCGATTTTCTTGCGGTCGGCTTCCGGCACCTTCTGGTCCTCAAGGTACTGGTGGCAGCCCCAGGATTTGGGGTAAAGCACCACGGCGTCTTTGAAAGATTCGTCCATGTCGTGCGTGATTTCAAACTTGCTGCCGCTTTCCTTCGCATATTTTTTCGCCGCCTCTATTGTGCGCGGCATGAGGTTAAACTCAGGCGGATGGGCCAGCGTAACATCCAGCCCGAAGCGCGGCAGCAGCGTAATAAGCCCCTGCGGCACGGACAGCGGCCTCGCGTAGGCCGGAGCGTAGGTCCAGCTTATGACGAACTTCGTCCCGCGCAGATTGCTGCCGAATTTTTCGCGGATGGTCATCAGGTCCGCGATGCTCTGGCAGGGATGGTCCACATCGCATTGCAGGTTGATGACGGGGATGCTGGAATGGTGCGCCACCTCGCGGATATATTTGTTGCCGACGCCGTAAAAACAGTTGCGTATCGCTATGCCGTGGCCGTAGCGCGAAAGCACCATGCCGGTGTCCTTTGGCGTTTCGCCGTGGGAAATCTGCATCTTGTCCGGCGTCAAATCGTGGGCGTGGCCGCCGAGCTGCGTCATGCCCGCCTCGGTGGAGTTGCGGGTGCGGGTGGACTGCTCGAAAAACATCATGAAAAGCGTCTTGTCCTGCAGCAGGCGGTGCGGCTCGCCCAGCGCGAAGCGTTTTTTTAGGTCGGAGGAAACCTCCAGCACGGTTTCCAGTTCCTCAACGCTCCAGTCCACGGTTTCAATCCAGTCCTTGCCTCTGAGCATCGTTTTCATTGCTGACTCCGTTACAGCGATTTTTCGACTATGAGATATTCCGGCAGCGCGGCGTAGAAGACCGCCGCTTTAAGCAAATCCCCGACTTTCATCTGTTCGTTGACGGTGTGCGCGTATATTTCGTCCGACGGGCCGAATCCGATTGTGGGAATGCCGAGCCGCCCCGCGCTGGCGACGCCGTTGGTGGAAAACACCCATTTGCCCGCGCGCTGAGGCTTGCCGTGAACCAGTTGGGCCGCGCGGAGGGCGGCTTTGACCAGTTCGTGATTTTCCGGCAGGGTCCAGGTCGGGAAATACTTTTCCTGGCCTACCTTCAGCCCGGTCCAGGCAGTGGCGTTGTATTGCAGCACTTCGACTTTCGCGCCGGATGTTTTGACCGAAGGCAGCGCGCGCACCTCGCGCAGCGAGGTTTCAAGCGTTTCGCCTTTGGTGAGCCGGCGGTCGAGATAAACCGTGCATTCGTCCGGCACGGCGTTGTAGGACGGCGTTTTGCATTCTATGCAGGTTACGGCGACGGAGCCCTTGCCGAGGAATTTATCATCTTTGAGCTTTTTGTTGAGCGCGGTGATTTCCTCGATTACCGGAGCCATTTTCACCACCGCGTTGTCCCCGCGCTCCGGCGCGGAGGCGTGGCAGGAGCGGCCTTTGGTCACAACCTTTATCTCCATCCTGCCGCGATGGCCGCGATAGACCTGCAAATCAGTGGGTTCGGTGAGAACGACATAATCCGGCCTTATCCGCTCGGATTTTATGACGTGCAGGAGAGGCAGCCCGTCGCAATCCTCTTCCATGCAGGAACCGCAGGCGATGAAAGTATAGCCGCCTTCCAGCCGCATTTCCTTTATAAGTCTGGCGGCGTAGATTATGGAGACCATTGAAAGTTTCTGGTCCGTCGCGCCGCGCCCGTAGATGACGCCTTTTTCCAGCCTGCCTTTGAACGGGTCCCATTTCCACGCTTTGGGGTCGCCTACGCCGACGGTGTCTATGTGCGCGTCGAACATTATTTTTTTCGGGCCGTTGCCGAGAAAGCCCAGCACGTTGCCCATGCGGTCTATTTTCACGGAGTCGAACCGCGCTTTTTTCATTTCGGCGGCGATGCGCTGCGCCACCTTGCCTTCGCTGCCGGAATAACCGGGGAGGGCCACCAGGTCGCGCGCGAATTTGACCATTTCAGGCTCGTATTTCTTTATGGCGTCCATCATTATGGTCTTGTCTAGCATTAAAAACCCCTTGCGAGTTCGCACAGATTTGCTGAATTTTACACTTTTTGGAGCCGCTTTATCAGGCGCCTTTGAACACTTTTTCGCAGACCGCCTCAAGCTGGCATTTTCTGAAACCGTAGGCGGTGGCGGCAAGCGCCGCCGGCGCGGCGAAGCGGGCGTCGAAAAAATCGCGCAGCAGTATGACGACGCAGTTTTTCGCCTTCGACTGCGCCGCTTCCAGCACCCTGCGCCAGCCTTCGAAGAGTCCGGCGTCCCATACGAACACCACCGCCAGTTCCGCGCCGTCAAGCTGCCGCGCGGCTTGCAGCACGGCGTTTTCATCGGGGTTGAGCGGCACGCGGCAGAGTTCCGGTTTGAAGCCGCGCGCGAAATCGCGCGAAAGAAACCAGGAATCCAGTTCCTTCACTTCCGGCTCCCACATCAGCGTTTCCTCCAGGTCGGCGAAGCGCGGATATACAAGCACCGCTTTTTTGCCCGCGTATTGCGCCAGCCGCACCGGTATGTCAAAATTTCCCTTATTGAGTACCGTCGCGGCGGCTCCGGCGGCTTTCCGGGCGATAAGCGCGCCTTCGGGGAGCGGGCCCAATTTGCCCTCGAACCGCGCCGGGCGCTTGGCGTGCAATGTTTTGATTCGCTCGACGGATTTTTCCAGCAGCTTCCGGTCCAGCGTACCGTCTTCATACGCTTTCAGCAGTGAATGGTAGGAGCGGTTCTGCGCGTCCGTGGCGTGGCAGACCAGCAGCAGGTCGTGGCCCGCCTTGTCGGCCTTCACAATCGCGTCGCCGGCGCCGCCGTATTTCGTCAGCGCGCCCATCTCCAGATCGTCGGACACTATCACGCCCTTGTAGCCGTATTTGCCGCGCAGCAGCTCCGTCATTATCTTATAGGAAAAGGTGGCGGGGACTTCGGAATCAATGTTGGCGTAAAGCGGATGAGAGGACATGACGCATTCCACCCCCGCCTCTAGCGCGGCGAAAAACGGCTTCAAGTGGAAGTCTTCCATCTCCTTGAGCGTGGACTGGATTACGGGCAGCCCCAGATGCGCGTCAACGGTGGCGTGGCCTTTGCCGGGATAATGCTTGACCGTTGCGCTTACGCCGCGGGACTGCGTGCCGCGTATCCTTTCCTTTATAAACCGGGACACCGCTTCCGGCGATTTGGAATAGGAGCGCGAAAGTATGCCGGGGTTGTATACATCGCCGATTATGTCGCACACGGGCGAAAAGTTGACGTTTATCCCCAGCGCGGAAAGCTCCGCGCCCTCGATTTCGCCCTGGCGGCGCACGGTTTCGGCGTCGCCCAGCAGGCCGAAGGCGTAATTGTCCGGAAAAACCGTGACGCCTTCGCCGGGAAACACCACGCGCCCGCCCTCATGGTCGAGGCAGACGAGCAGCTTCCAGCCAAGCTTTTCCTCAAGCCCCGAGAGGAGTTTTTTGACCTGCTCGGCAGAGCGGAAATTCCTTCTGTACAATATGAGCCCGCGCGCGCCGGTTTCGCGGAAAAGCGAAACAGTCCTGTCGTCGGCGTCGGGGCCGGAGACGCCGAACACCAGTTTCCAGCCTATGAGTTCCCTTAAAGTGTTTGCCATGCCATAATCATAACAAAAACGCGGCGCGGATTTGCAATTTTGCGCACGGCGTTTTTTATTGTAAACTGGGGGTAATTGATAAACACGGAGGTGGATTATGGCAGATAATGAAAATCATACGGCAAGCGTGCTCACGGCGTTCGTAATCGGCGGCATCGTCGGCGCGACACTCGGCATTCTCTTTGCGCCGAAGGCAGGAAAGGAAACCCGCGCCGAACTGGGCGACTGGTGCGATGAAACCATGGAAAAGGGCAAAGAGAAGATGCAGAAACTCGGCGACGAAATCAAGCACAAGAAAGAGCAGTTGTCGCAGGCCCTGCACCACTAAGAAGCGATTGGATTGAATGCGGGGATGCGGCGCAAACGCGGCATCCCCGCGTTTTTTCTCACGGCAGTTTGCCAAACGATGTCTTGTTGTGAAGCTGCATCATGCCTATAAAATGGACTGAGCTTCTTCTGACCGGCGTGCCGGAAATAGACAAGCAGCACCTGAATCTGTTTACGGTCGTCAATTCGTTCGTCCAGTCAATCATGGACGAAAACGACAAGCAGGAAGTGGACAAGCTTTACACCTTCCTCTCCGAATATGTGGTGCTGCATTTCACCACGGAAGAGCAAATGCTTGAACGCGAATGCTACCCGGCGGCGGAGCTCGCCGTGCATAAAGCCCAGCACGCCTATTTTACAAGAGCCTTCTGCGCGTTGAAGCGGCGCTACGATTTGCTGGGCCACTCCCCGGAACTTGTAAGGGACACGCACAGGGACGTATCCAACTGGCTTCTAACCCACGTCGCCAAAGCCGACATCATCTGGTCCGCCCACCTCAAAGAGAAGCGGGAAACTAAAAAATAAAATCCGCGGGCGCAAAAAAATATCGGCCGCCGTCATGTCAGGAATGTCCGTTTAGCGTTTCGCAGTTTCCGGAATTTCCGCCGCCGAGCAGTTCCGGCAGCAACGCCAGCAGTTTTTTCATCACCAGCGGAGTGTTCCGTTTATAATCGTCCGTTTGTTTTGCCCTGTCAGTCTTTTTATGATTGACAGGCTTGTCGGTAATGCCGCGGAGAATAAGGCATTTCCGACGGTTGATTTCGCATACTTTCGCGACCGCGCCGGATTCCCAGTCCGCCGCCAGAATGTTTTTATTCCTTAGCGCGGCCGCCGTTTTAAAATCCAGATCCCGGTCCCCAGTTCCGATTGTGCCAACGGCTGCTTTGCCGCGGACGCCGGCCGGGCTTATCCAGGAATTATCCAGTTCCGTCACCATCGGCGCGTAAAAAATGTCTTTGGCGCCCGTGATAAAATCCAGACAGTCATACTGAACGGTTTTATCCGCCAGCACGACGTCGAATATCTCCAGTTCCGGGGAAATCCCCCCGCATGTGCCCAGAACAGCAATCGCGTCCGTGGTCCATTTGTCTATCGCGTGCTGGCAGGCGGCGGCCGCTCTTGTTTTTGTCGCGCCGCTGTGGAACACGATGCATTTGCGGTTTGCTATTCCGCCTTCAACCCGGATTGTGCAATAGATAGCGAGGACAGAGACGGTGGATGGCGAGGACAGTTCGACGTAAAATTTGGAGCGGATAGCTGTAGCTATCCGCGAGAAATTTTACACAGAAATGTCCCGCCA
>Ga0074195_1000628_pt1 | contig 35938 bp, 30 predicted proteins | sample EPASupsiteHSE623_FD_64525 | JGI IMG/M metagenome (GOLD analysis project Ga0074195, IMG submission 64525) | Bioremediated contaminated groundwater from EPA Superfund site, New Mexico - Sample HSE6-23 | ecosystem: Environmental > Aquatic > Deep subsurface > Groundwater > Contaminated ... | reverse complement strand
CCCTTCGCGAATGAAGTGGAAGTCAGGGCTCTGATGCGCGATCGCAGGGGACTCATGTGGACTGGCCTGGCCTGGGGAGGTCTTCTCACCGGAGATTTTCGGTCGACGGCTTTTTCCCGTTTCGTTGCCGCTCCCGATGCTTCCGGTTTGGGATCGATACAGGCCATCGCCGAGCTACCCTCCGGTTCCATGGTCATGGCATCGCGAAGCGGAGGGCTATACTCCTTCAACCCGCTCTCCGGTTCATTGTACCGCTTGAATGTCCAACCGGACGAAGCTGGATCCGGCAACGTGAAGGCGCTTCTCGCCGCCCGCGACGGCTCTCTTTGGGCGGGTTCGGCCGGCGCGGGGCTTCTGCGTATTTTGCCCAATGGGGCATCGAAGCGTTTTCTCCATAAAGATGGCGATCTTGACAGCCTCTCTTCTTCTTTCATACTGAGCATTCTCGAGACCGATGATGGGAAATTCTGGGTGGGAACGGATGGGAAAGGGCTCCAACTCTTTGATCCAGTCGGCGGAATAGTCTTGCGTCATCCTATCCAGGGCGGGGCGCCGGAGCCTCCGCCAGCCTCCATCATCACCTGCCTCATGAGGGATTCCAAAGGAAGAACCTGGGCGGGCTCGGCCGATGCCGGTCTTTTCGTCCTGGACCCGGGAGGTTCCCGTTTTCGCGCCATTGGCCGTGACCAACGCCAGGGCGGGGGAATCGGCGATCTGAGGATCGAGAGCATTTTTGAGGACTCGAGGGGGACGATATGGGTGGGGAGCGGAGGCGGAGGGCTTGCCGCGCTCGATCCAGGTACTGGTGTCGTCATTCGTCGCGGCGCGAATATGGGTCTGTTCGCCGATACTATCTACGGCATAGCCGAAGACAAAGCGGGAATTCTCTGGCTTCTCAGCCCGGACGGTTTATTCAGTCTCGATCCTGAAAGGAATGACGTTTTTCTTTTCGGCGCGGAAGACGGGCTGAGCGGGGGAGGGCTGAATTCCGGAGCGATTCTCGTTTCAGGGAGCGGGGAAGTTTGGGTTGGAAGCGGCGAGGGGTTCACGCGATTCGATCCGGCGCGAATCGCCCGTTACGCTCCCGCTCCCGACGTCGTCATTTCCGATATCGAACTGTTGGGCGAAAAGACTCAAGTCATTCATTCACCGGGCGGATCCGAGATAACCCTGGACTACGACAACATGGGTCTCAGGTATTCCATCGCGGCCATCGATTTCGCTGCTCCTGGCCGCAGCCGTTACGCCATGCGCCTTGAGGGCCGACAGACCGCATGGACTTCCATGGGGAATGTGAATACTGGGTATATCGCCCCGCTCGCACCCGGGCGCTATATGCTGAGAGTAAAGGCGGCCAGCGGCAACGGTATCTGGAACGATTACGGGGCATCGCTCTCTATATTGGTGCGGTCTCCCTGGTGGGGCACCTGGTGGTTCCGCATGATCGTAATCGGTGGCGCCGCGGCCACTCTGGCGGGGGCCATAGCGGTTCGGCTGGGAAGCCTGCGGCGCCGGAACGCGCTCCTCGTGAAATTCGCCCGGCATATAGAGGAAGCGAGGGAAGAGGAGCGCACCATCGTCGCCCGCGACGTGCACGACGAGATCGGTCAGCATTTGATGGTACTCAATCTTCATGCATACTGGCTCTCCGCCCATCCCGATGCCGATCCCGAAAAACGAAAGCCCGTCGTGCAAGGCATGCAGAGCGCCATTCTCGACGCCATGGCCTCGGTTAAGGCGGTGGCCACCAGGCTCCGTCCTGTCGGGCTCGAGACGCTGGATTTTCCCGACGCGCTCCGGTGGTATGTCAGAAGCTTCGGCAGGATGAGCGGCATAAAGACCAAGCTGGAAATCGGCGAAGGCTGGAAGGAGCTCTCACCGGAAGCCGCTAAGGCTTTTTTCCGGCTTCTCCAAGAAATGCTGAGCAATGTGGCGAGGCATTCCCAGGCAAAGCATGTCTCTCTGCGCTTTACGTCAGGAAACGATGATTTTACGCTCGAATCGAAGGATGACGGCATCGGGATCGAGGCGGGCAAGGTGGACGCGCAGGATTCTTTCGGCATAATAGGGATGAGGGAAGGCTGCGCCTCCCTGGGTGGCACCCTCGCGATCTCCGGGGCGCCGGGCCAAGGCTGCACCGTCGCGGCTCATCTTCCAAAAAAACCGGGAGCCGTGGAAAAGCGGCGGGACAAGCGAAGAAAAGGATAGCTGAAAACCAGCGAGGTGGACGAAGGTGTTGAGCATACTGATTGCCGACGATCATTTTCTCGTACGCAAAGGGCTGCGTCAGCTTTTGGAGGAGAACCTTTCCGTTACGCATTTCGATGAGGCCGAGGACGGCTTTGCCGCCCTCGGCCTCGCCAGGGGCAGGCATTACGATCTCGTAATTCTGGATTTCTCTATGCCGGGAAGAGATGGCCTCGATCTCATCCGCGATCTCAAGGACATCGATCCTTCGACTCATATCCTCATTCTGACCATTCTGCCGGAAGAACAGTACGCGCTGCGGGCGTTCAAGTTGGGGGCTTCGGGCTGTGCCAATAAGGCCATCGATCCGGGGGAACTCGTCGAGGCCGTTAAAGCAGTCATATCAGGGCACCGCTATCTTAGCCCGAAGGCCAGCGAGCTTCTGCTTGAGGACGTAGCGAAGGGGAGCGACGAGCCCCACAAGCGGCTATCGGACAGGGAGTACCAGATTTTCTCTTTTCTCGCTGTCGGCAAAAGCGTGGGCGATATCGCCGAGATTCTATCCCTCAGCGTCAAGACCGTGAGCACGTATCGCAGCCGGCTTTTGGAGAAGATGAATCTCGAGAACAACGCCCAGCTTATTAATTACGCGTATCGCCGCGGTCTGGCCGGTTTCGATGGCAAAAAGGATCTCGGGGTGTAAGGTTTTGTCCTACAGAATATTCTGTCATGCTCCTACATACTTGCCGGTCGACCTACCCTAGAATTTTCCATAATCTCGGCGAGAACCGAAATTCGCCGACTCAGGAGGATCGACAATGAAAGGAAAGATCGCATCGAAACGGCGCATGATCGCTTCGTTGGCTGTTTTTGTCATGTTCGCATGCATGACAGGCAACGTCTGGGCGCAATCTGTCTTGAAGATAGGCATTGCCACCGAACCCGCATCCCTGGATCCGCAGTATTCCACCACAGGAGCGACGCAGCAGGCATCCCAGCAGATTTTCGAAACCATCGTCGGACGCGACAAGAATCTCCAGCTTTCGCCGAGTCTCGCCGTATCATGGAAGGCCGTAGATCCTCTTACCTGGGAACTGAAGCTGCGCCAGGGCGTGAAGTTCCATGACGGCAAGGATTTCGGAGCCGAAGACATAGTCTTCAGCATCAAGCGCATACCGCGCGTGGCCGATTCCCCTTCCAGCTACAAGCGAAACGTAGCGGGTATCAAGGATGTGGTAGCCGTGAACAACTACACTGTCCATATCCTCCTCAAGACGGCCCAGCCCCAGCTTCCCCTGGATCTTTCATTCGTCTATGTTCTTCCTTCGACTACGCCTCTCGATGCGAGCATCGATGACTTCAACAAGGGTAAATACGTCGTGGGAACGGGACCTTTCAAGTTCGCGGAATGGGTCAGGGGCGACAGGCTCGTGCTCGAGAAAAACCCGATGTACTGGGGCAGGAAATCCTCCTACGACCGCGTCATTTTCCGCCCGATCACCAACGATCCATCGCGCGTCGCGGCCCTTCTGGCCGGCGATGTCGATATCATCGACCAAGTTTCCCCCGTGGACCAGGACAGGCTGAGAAAAGACGCGCGGGTGAGCCTCCTCTCCAAGCCGGCCGCTACCATGATGTACATCCATATGGATTCCAATAGGGATAAATCCCCCTTCGTGGCGGGCAAGGACGGCAAGCCCCTCGACAGGAACCCCCTCAAGGATCCGAAGGTACGCGAGGCTCTCTCCCTCGCCATCAACCGCGAAGCCCTCGTCGAAAGAGTGCTGAACGGCGCGGCCGTGGTTGCCGGACAGTTCGTGCCGGAAGGCATGATCGGCTATGCTCCCGATATCCTTCCCGATCCCTATGACGTCGAGAAAGCCAAGAAACTTCTCGCCGAAGCCGGCTATCCGAACGGATTCTCGCTTACCCTCCATTCTCCCAACGACCGCTATCTCAATGACGAACAGGTAGCGCAGACTATCGGCCAGTTTTTCGCGAGGATTGGCATCGACATCAAGGTTCAGGCGCTGCCCTACAGCGTTTTCGGCACGGCGGCCACCAAGCTCGAATATAGTATTTTCCTGATGGGATTCGGCAACACGACGGGCGACGCGGCTCGCGGCATGACGGCCGTTCTCGCCACCTTCGACACGGCAGCCGGCCTTGGCGCCAATAATCGCGGTCGATATTCCAACCCGGAGTTCGACCGCTTCATCAAGGCGGCTGCCGCTACCGACGACGACGCCAAACGCGAAGGCTATCTCCAGGATGCCGCGCGCGTCGCTTTTGTAAAGGATCACGCGATTCTTCCCCTCTATTACCAGACCACGACATGGGCGCTTCGAAAGGGAATCACCTACGAGCCGAGGATGGACGAGTACACGCTCGCCAACTATGTCGCTCCGATAAAATAACTTCATGATCCGCGCGGCGGCGGGGAGCCAAGGGGCTTCGCGCCGCCCGATGCGGAAAGGAACATTATACCGTGGCCGTTTTCATAATCAGGAGACTCCTGCAGAGCATACTCCTCGTATTAGTGATGTCGCTGCTGGTCTTCCTGGGCGTCTATGCCATAGGAAACCCGGCCGACGTTCTCATTTCCCCGGAAGCGACCGAAGCCGAGCGCATCGAGGTCATACAATCGTTCGGCCTCGACAAACCGCTTTATGTTCAATACGGAAAGTTCCTGGTCAACGCTCTCCATGGAGACCTGGGCCGATCCTTCAAGTTCAGCGAACCAGCGCTTAAGCTGATTTCGGAAAGGGTTCCAGCGACGCTGGAACTCGCCTTCGCGGCTCTTCTTCTCACGATTTTCGTCGGCGTACCCCTCGGGCTCTATTCCGGCTTCAAGCCGAACGCACTATCGAGCAAGCTCATCATGGGGTTTTCGGCATTCGGCTTCTCGGTGCCGGCCTTCTGGCTCGGACTCATGATGGTGCTCGTTTTCGCCGTATTCCTCGGATGGCTTCCCGCGTCGGGGCGAGGAGAGACGGTGAATTTCCTGGGCATCCAAGTGAGTTTTCTCACCTGGGACGGCATCAAGCACATGATATTACCCGCATTCAACCTCGCCTGCTTCAAGCTTTCCCTCATTATCAGGCTGACGCGCGCCGGAACGCAGGAAGTCATCCGCAGCGACTACGTGAAATACGCCAAGGCAAAGGGACTGAAACCGGCCAGGATCATCTTCGTCCACGTGCTCAAGAATACCCTCATTCCCATAACAACGGTGCTGGGACTCGAATTCGGAAGGACCATAGCCTTCGCGACAGTCACCGAGACTATTTTCGCCTGGCCGGGAATGGGCAAGTTGATCATAGACAGCATTTCCGTCCTCGATAGGCCGGTAATCGTGGCCTACCTCATGATGATCGTGGTGATGTTCATCATCATCAACCTTATCGTCGACATCATCTATTCGGCGCTCGATCCCAGAGTCCGCCTGGAGGAACGCCGATGAAAAAGACTGACAAGACTTCTTCGTCGGTACCTTTCAAGGATCGCCCCTTGGGGAAGGCGATAGCCGAATACTGCGAGAGCAGCTCGGCCGTGATCGCTTTCTTCGTCGTGCTTGTATTCGTTCTCGCGGCCATCTTCGCGAGCGTCATCTCTCCCCAGAACCCTTACAACCTCGCGACGCTCGATCTCCTGGACGGCACCCTGCCGCCGCTTTCCAAAAGCTTTTCGGGTTCCACCTATCTGCTCGGCACGGATGAGCAGGGCAGGGACATGCTCTCGGCCATTCTCTATGGCTTGCGGATAAGCCTGTCGGTAGGCGTCATCAGTACGATCATCGCCTTCGTCTTCGGCACGTCGCTGGGGCTCATCGCGGCCTATAAAGGCGGCCGCTTCGAAACCCTGCTGATGCGCGTGGTCGACCTCCAGCTGAGCTTTCCCGCCCTGCTCATCGCCCTCGTGCTTCTCGTCGTGCTCGGACAGGGCGTGGACAAGATCACGCTCGCCCTCGTGATCGTGCACTGGGCATATTTCGCCCGCGCCGCGCGCGGAAGCGCGATGGCCGAGCGCAACAGAGAGTACATCGAGGCGGCGCGGGCGCTGCGCCTCGGCGACCTGCGCATAATATTCCGCCACCTCATGCCCAACGTCATGCCCTCGATCATCGTCATCGCTACGACGATGGTGGCCAGGGCCATCTCCACGGAAGCGACACTAAGCTTCCTCGGCATAGGCCTCCCCATAACGGAACCCTCGCTCGGGCTTCTCATCTCCAACGGATTCCGCTACCTCTTCTCCGGTAAATACTGGATAAGCTTCTACCCCGGCATAGCCCTTGTCGTGGTGATCGTCGCGCTCAACATGATGGGCGACCGCCTGCGCGACGTACTCAATCCGAGGTTGAAACGATGAACGATACGATGACGCTCGAAGTGGAAGGCCTCAAGACCCACTTCTTCACCAAGGCCGGGATCGTGAAAGCGGTGGACGATGTCTCGTTCTCGCTGCGGCCCGGCGAAATAATGGGCCTCGTGGGCGAATCCGGATCGGGCAAGAGCGTGACCGGCTTCTCGATCCTCGGCCTCGTGGACAGTCCCGGAAAAGTCGTGGACGGACGCATCGCCTTCAAGGGCGAGGACCTGCGCACCTGCACCGAGGAACGCCGCAGATCGCTCCGCGGCTCGGCCGTGGCCGCGATCTTCCAGGACCCCCTCATGACGCTCAACCCCGTCCTGAGCATTGAGACGCAGATGGTCGAAGCCGTGCTGGCCCACAATAACGTGGACAAGGCGGAAGCGAGACGGCGCAGCATCGAGGCGCTCGAGAAAGTAGGCATTCCCGCGGCGGCGGAAAGGCTCGCGGCCTATCCCCACCAGTTTTCGGGCGGCATGCGCCAGCGCGTCTGCATCGCCATAGCCCTCCTGAACCATCCGGCCCTCATCATAGCGGACGAGCCGACCACGGCCCTGGACGTCACGATACAGGCGCAGATTCTCCATGAAATGCGCGGGCTCTGCGTCGATTCGGGCACCTCGCTGATCTGGATCACCCACGACCTTTCCGTGGTCGCGGGGCTCGCCGACAAAATCTGCGTCATGTACGCGGGCAAGATCGTCGAAAGCGGAAGCGTGGACGAGATCCTAGACCACCCCAGGCATCCCTACACCCGCGGCCTCATCCGCTCCGTGCCGTCCCGTGCGCAGAAAGGCAGCGAACTCTACCAGATACCAGGCATGATGCCTTCGCCGCTCTCCCTGGGAGAGGGCTGCGCCTTCCAGGCCCGCTGTCCCCGCGCCGACGGACAATGCGCTCGGGATCCCGGCGAAACCGTCCTGGGCGAGGGACATCGCTGCCGCTGCTTCCATCCACATCCCGAGGAGGAGCCGGTATGAGCGCATCCTATGTATCCGGAACTTCCCCCATACTTACGGCGGAAAATCTTTCCAGGAGCTTTTCCAAGGGGCTCGACCTCTCGGAAAAGATCGCGCGGAAACTGGGCGTCAAGGTGGACGAGCGAATAGTCCACGCCGTCGATAACGTGAATTTTACCGTTTCCCGCGGCGAAGTCGTGGGGCTCGTGGGCGAGTCCGGCTGCGGCAAGTCTACCCTCGGCAGGATGGTGGCGGGGCTGATTCCCCCCACTTCGGGCCAGGTTCTTTTCCAGGGCACCAATCCAGCCATCGCCAGGACGAAGGAAGAACGGCTGGCGGCCCTCAAGGTGCAGATGATCTTCCAGGACCCTTACGCTTCCCTCAATCCGCGCATGAAGGTGCGGGACATCGTGGGCGAGGCGCCTCTCGTCCATGGCCTCGTGAGCAGGGGAGAACTCAACGACTGGGTGGCGTCGACCCTCCTGCGCTGCGGCCTCGATCCCGCCTACATGGACCGCTATCCCCACCAGTTCTCGGGCGGCCAGCGCCAGAGGGTCGGGATAGCCCGCGCCCTCGCCGTGCGTCCCGAATTCATCGTCGCCGACGAGGCTGTGGCCTCACTCGACGTCTCCATCCAGGCGCAAATCCTCAACCTCTTCATGAAGCTGCGCGAGGAACTTTCCTTGAGCTACCTCTTCGTGAGCCATTCCATCGGCGTGGTTAAACACATATCCGACAGGGTCCTCGTCATGTACCTGGGCAGGCTTGTCGAAGAAGGCCGGACCGAGGAAATATTCGCGACACCCAACCATCCCTATACGAAGGCCCTGCTGCGCGAAGTGCCCCGCCTGGAGGACAGAAAGGCAACCTACAATCCCGTCCAGGGCGAAATACCTTCGCCGCTGGATCCTCCCTCAGGCTGCCATTTCCACCCGCGCTGTCCCTTCGCCATGCCCCAATGCCGGGATACCGTGCCGAAACTAGTCGAGATAGCGCCGGGGCGGCGTTCCGCCTGTCATTTGAACAATTCGCTCAACCGATCCTGAGCGCGGAGGCGATCTTCATGGAAAGCGCGAAGCCATATTCGCTCCATTCCGACGTCATGGTTCCGATGCGCGACGGCGTCCGCCTCGCCACCGACATCTATCTGCCGGCCGAAGCCGGCCGGGCCCTGGCGGGGCCTTTTCCCGTCATCCTCGAGCGAACGCCTTACGACAAGACGGCGCCATCCCGATCCGAACGCAGCGTGGCCGATCCGGTACCCCTCGGGAGGGCCGAGGTCGCGGCATTCTTTGCCGCGCGGGGCTACGCCTTCGTCTACCAGGACTGCCGCGGCACCCACGGCTCCGAGGGCCGCTTCACGAAATATTTGTCCGAGGGCGAGGATGGTTTCGACACCATCGCGTGGATCGCCGCCCAACCCTGGTGCGGCGGCAAGGTGGGGACGATGGGACTTTCCTACGCCGCCCATACGCAGGTGGCGGCTGCCTGTCTCGCGCCGCCCTCTCTCGCGGCGATGTTCGTGGACTCCGGGGGATTCCACGACGCCTTTCAGGGCGGGATCAGGCAGGGCGGCGCTTTCGAGCTGAAGCAGGCCACCTGGGCGATCCGCCAGGCACAGCAAAGCCCCGAGGCAGCGAACAATCCTCTCGTCCGCTCGGCCCTCGACGCCGAGATGAAAAACATCGCCGCCTGGTTTTCGCGCCTTCCCTGGCGCAAGGGCCAGTCGCCGCTTCGTTGGGTCCCCGAATTCGAGGAGTATCTTCTCGAACAGTGGACGCACGGCGACTACGATGGATTTTGGAAAAAGCTGGGCATCTGTTCCAAGGCTTTCATGGAGGGGTTCGCCGATATCCCGATGGTCCATATGTCGAGCTGGTTCGACCCCTATCCGCGGACTGCGACGAACAATTATCTCGATCTGAAAAAACGCGGCAAAGGTCCGCTCGCCCTCATCCTGGGGCCCTGGACGCACGGGGACCGCTGCCTTACCTACGCGGGGGGCGTCGATTTCGGCGCAGCCGCCACGCTTGAAGGCAATGTGGCCGAAAATTTCCTGGAACTGCGCCTCAGGTGGTTCGACCGCTGGCTCAAGGGCGCGGACAACGGCGCTGAGGCCGATCCGCGCGTGCGCTACTTCCGCATGGGCGGCGGTTCGGGAAGAAAGAATCCGCAGGGGAGGCTCGAGCACGGCGGCAGGTGGATGGAAGCCTCGGACTGGCCATTGCCGGAGATGCGGCCGCGCAGTTTCTATCTTGAAGCCGACGGCCGCCTGACCGAAGCGGCTCCCGGCGCGCTCTCTGGCGCGGCTTCCAACGCGGCGCCCGGCATGGCGCTAAGCGCCACGCCAATCTCGATCAGCTATCGCTACGATCCATCCAACCCCGTGCCTTCGATCGGCGGCACGATTACCTCGGGCGAACCCGTGATGCGCGGCGGCGCCTACGACCAAGTGGAGAACGAAAGGATTTTCGGCTGCGAGCCGCCATTCCTCCCGCTCTCGTCCCGCCCCGACGTCCTCGTCTTCGAGACGGAACCGCTGGAAGCCGACTGCGAGGTGACGGGACCCGTCGAGGCCGAACTCTGGGTATCCTCGGATTGTCCCGACACAGATTTCACGATAAAACTCATCGACGAGTATCCGCCCAGCGAAGACTATCCTCGCGGATTCGCGATGAACGTCACCGACGGCATATTTCGCGCGCGCTACCGTGATTCCTGGGAGCTTACCTCGCTCCTGGAAGCGGGGAAGGCCTACAAGATCAAGGTGGAAGCCTTTCCCACAAGCAACCTCTTCGCGAAGGGCCACAGGATCCGGCTCGACATCTCCAGCTCCAATTTTCCCCATTTCGACGTGAATCCGAATACGGGGGAAGGCGAGGGAATGGGCCGTGGCTTCCGCGTCGCGACGAACACGCTCCACCTGGGCAGCCTCCATCCCTCGCGCCTCCTTCTCCCAATAGTGAGTATCCATCGGTGAAAACGGCGGAGCGCGGCCTAGCTTTATGACAGCGCTCCGCGTTATTATCGATTAACGATGCATCTGAAGTTCTTCGAACAGTCCACAGCCCAGCGCCGTGATCTCATACTGAATGGCCCGATCTCCCGCACCGTACTGTTCCTGGCCGTGCCCAGCCTCATGCTCGGGCTTGTGCAGTCACTCATGCCTCTGATGGACGGACTGTTCATCAACAATGTCTCGGGGACGCTGGTCGCCAGCGCTGTCACCTTCTCCGAGCCGGTGATCAATATGATGACAGCCCTCGCCCAGGGATTGAGCGTGGCCGCGATGGCCATCATCGGCCAGCTCAACGGCAAGGGCAATTTCGCCGAATCGAAGCGTACTTCCTCGCAGATAGTGGTGGCCGGCTCGGTGCTCGGCCTCCTCTCGGCCCCGATCCTGGTCGGGCTCGGCGCCGTCATTTCGCGCACGGTGGACGCCCAGATATCCCGCAATGTCTTCCTGTATCTCTCCCTCTACGCCCTCGTGCTGCCCTTTTCCTTCATGGAATCGATATACAACGGGATAAAGAACGCGAACGGCCGGCCCGAAGCTCCCTTCATCCGCATGATCCTCATGCTCGTCCTCAAGATCGTCTTCAACTTCCTCTTCATCTACCTGTTCCGGCTCGGTATCGTCGGCTGCGCCCTTTCTTCCCTCCTCGCGAATGTCGCCATAACGGCGTGGATGTTCCATGAGCTCTTCGTGAAGAAAAGTCCGGACCGCCTCGAAATCAAAGGCTTCCGCTTCGAGATGACGATACTGAAGCGGCTCGCGCGGATAGGCTTTCCGGCGATGCTCAATTCATTCCTTCTCAACCTCGGCTTTTACCTCATCAACAGCGAAACCCAGAAATACGGTCCCGTCGTCCTGAACGGCCAGGGAATCGCGAGCAATATCTCCGCGGTCTGCTTCAACCTGCCGGGAGCCTTCAGCGCGGCGGTGACCACCATGGTGAGCATGAATATCGGCGCCGGCAAGCCCGAGAAGGCCAAGCGTTCCTGCATCGCCGGCTGCGCCATAAGCGCGGCGACGGCTGTCGTCGTCATCGCGATCATCGTGCCGCTCTCTTCCCGCCTCACCATCCTCTTCACGCGGCAGGCCGACGTGCTCGAGATAGCGAACAGGGCGCTTCACATCTACACCTATTCGGTTGTCGGATTCGGCCTCTGCATGACGATCCAGGGCGCCTTCATCGGACTCGGGCGCACCAAGGTGCCGCTCGTGCTGGGATTCCTGCGCATCTGGCTCCTGCGTTACGTCTTCATCCTCCTGACCGAGAGTTCTCTCGGCTACTATTCGGTTTTCTGGGGCAATCTCTTCTCGAACTACGCGGCCGCGATCCTCGCCGTCATTCTCATAGCGCGCGTGAAATGGGTCTCCGTCATCGGAACCGACGAATCCGGCCGGACTCGACAGGAAAAGTCGGGAATGATGCCTGAAACGTCGTTATAGTGACCCCGAGACGACGGAAGGAGATCAAGGTGGACTGGCAGACGCGGATGGAAAGGGCTCTCGACTACCTCGAGGATCACTTGAGGGATGAGATCGATATGAGAAGCGTGGCCGCGCGGGCCAACTGCTCAACCTTTCATTTCATGAGGATGTTCGAGGTGGTGACAGGGCTGGGATCGGCCGAATACCTGAGGCGGAGGCGGCTTTCGATGGCGGCCCTCGAGCTGGCGTCCGGAAGCGAGGCCCGCGGATCCGACCGGATCATCGACATCGCCATGGAATTCGGCTATGACTCGCCGGACGCTTTCGCGAGAGCGTTCAAGCGCGAGTTCGGCTGCCTTCCGAGCGAAGCCAGGATGCCGGGAACCAGGCTCCACACCTTCTCCAGGATTTCCTTCACGGTCGCTCTCAAAGGAGATAAAGCCATGGAATTCAGGATCGAAAAGGGCCCCGAGTACAGGCTGAGCGGCCTCAGTATCAGGGCTAACGGCGGCGATGGAACGAGCTTCAAGGCCATACCGGCCTTCTGGACCGAAACCATGAAGGACGGCCGGTTCGGGAAGCTCTGCAAAAGCGCCGCGAAGAGCAGGGTGGGCGTATGCGGCGTCTGTCACTCCTGCGACGATCAAACCGGCGATTTCACCTATAGCATCGCGGTGGAAACGCCCGCCGACCCCTCGGGACTGCCTGCCGGCTGCGAGGAAATCGTCGTGCCGGCATCGACATGGGCCAAGTTCACCTCGCGCGGCCCCTTGAGCAAGAATTTTCAGGACCTGATCAAGCGGATCTATACGGAATGGTTCCCCTCTTCGGGACGCGAACACGCGGGGACGCCGGAGATCGAGTTCTACCCCGATCTTCCCGACATGGAAGCCAATGACTATTGGTGCGAATACTGGGTTCCATTGAAATAACGGCGCGGCGGCGCCAAATCGGGCGCCGTCGCGGTAACTGGCCGGACGTCGATGGCGGGTTTGGCGCCGCCCGCTGCCTTAAGCCAAATCCGCCACGATCCGCGACTGGTCGCGGAAATCCTCCAGCTCCCGTATCCAGAACGAGCGGCTGCCCCAGTCGGGGAAGTCTCGCTTGAACCAGTTGTCGTCGCGCTGGAGGGATCGCCACGCGAGGAAATGGAGCATCCTGTAGAAACGCAGGGTCTCTATGAGGGCGACGCTTCCCGATTCCAGCTCGGAAAACTCCGAATAGCCCTCCACGAGAAGGGACAGTTCGCGGGCGCAGTCCGAGGCTCGTCCCGGGAGGAGAAGCCAGAGGTCCTGGATGGGCGGCCCTGTCATCATGTCGTCGAAATCGAGGAGGAGGAGGCCTTCGCCCGGACGCTCCAGGATGTTGCCGCGGTGGAGGTCGCCGTGGATCTTGCGGGGCGCTATGGCGCGTACTGGCTCTTCCGTCCGCTCTAGCGTTTCGCGGCAGGCGTCGGAGAACTCGGCCCTGAACTCGGGATGGACGAGAGGCTCGACCAGGGCGAGATTGGAGAAAGCGAGCTCAGGTCCCAGCCGAGCGCGCGAAGGCGCCTGGCGCTTGGCGCCGACCAGGTGAAGCCTGCCGGCGAGGCTGCCGAGCCTCAGCCAGTCGGATTCCGATTCGGCGTCGAAGCTTCGGCCGCCGCGCTTGGGAAAAAGCGCGAAGAAGAAGGCTTCGGCCTCGCCTTCGATTTCGACGGCGGGCAGGGTCGAGCCGGAAGAATCTTCCATGGGGGCCACGACGGGCAGTTCGGCCTTCGCGCAGTCGTCGAGGAAGAGATGCTCTTCAAGGATGGCTTCCTCGGTCCAGCGGCTCGGACGATAAAACTTCACGACATACTCCGGACCATCCTCGGCGCGAAAGCCATAGACCCGGTTCACGTAGCTGGAATAGGGAGTCAGGCTGCCATCGGGCACGATGTCGAAAGCGGCTTCCACCGCCTCGAGGATGAGGGAAGGGGAGAGGGCGTCGAAGGCGCCTTTCACCGTCTGTTCTTCCGCGTCGGGACCGAGGACATCCGTGTTCACAGTTCCGCCTCCCGCTGGGCGAGTTCTTCCCAGCGCAGGGTTTTCGTCTCGATGAGGTGGATCACTTCGTCATAGCGCTCATGGGCTTTCCGGATCTCCGCGGGCGCGGCGCCCGCCGTCCCGAACAGCGTCTCGATGCCGGCCTTTTCCGCCTCGAGCGCGTCGATTTCGGGCATGAGGCCGTCGAATTCGCGCCGCTCGGCGAAGCTGAACTTCTTTTTTTTGCCGCGCGCCGCGCCCGGCTTCGCCGCTGCGCCGCCGGCCGCGGCGTCCCGCTCCCCCGCCCCCTTCTTGGCCGCCGCGGCCTGCGCCTTCGCCTCGTCGAGCTCCGCCTTCCATTCCAGGTAGGAGCCGTTGAAAGGCCTCGCGTCGCCCTTGCCGTCCATCACGATGAGGAAGCGCGCTATGCGGTCCAGGAAGGCGCGATCGTGGGAGACCGCCACGACGCAGCCCTGGAATCCTTCGAGGAAATCCTCGAGCGCCTCGATCGTGTCTATGTCGAGATCGTTGGTCGGCTCATCCAGGAGCAGGATGTTCGGCGCCTCGACCAGGACGCGCACCAGCTGTAGCCTCCTGCGCTCGCCGCCCGAAAGTTTCCCAACGGGCATGGCCTGGAAGTCCCGGCTGAAACCGAAACGCTCGAGGAGGATCGTCGCGTCCTGGGCGGCGCCGTCGGAAAGCCTCAGGCGCTCGGCGTGGCCGCGGATATAATCCAGCACCGAAACGGCGGGGTCGACCGAATCGGCCGTCTGCTCAAAGCAGGAAATCCGCGTTGTGTCGCCGCGGACGACGCTGCCCGAGGTCGGCTCGATCTTTCCCGTGATAAGGTTGAGGAGGCTCGTCTTGCCCGAGCCGTTGGGCCCGACGATGCCGAGCCGGGCGCCCGGCTCGATCTCGTAATCGACGGGATTTAGCACTTTTTTGCCGTCGTAAGAGACCGACGCGCCCTTGAGAATGACGGCTTTTTTCCCCAAGCGGCTTTCGGCCGACGAGAAGACGAAGTTCGACGCGGGACGCTCCAGCGCGGCGGCCTGCATCGCCCTGATATCGTCCTTTCGGCGTTCGCTTTTCGTAGCCCTGGCCCGCGCCCCGCGCATAAGCCAGGCGAGCTCCACCTTGAGGTTGGCCAGACGGCGGTTTTCGGCCGCCTCAAGGGCGGCCCAGCGTTCCGCCTTTCGCTGGAGATATTGCGTATAATTGCCGGGATGGCGGTGTACGCGGCGCCTGTCTATCTCGAGAATCGAGTCGGCTACCGTGTCCAGGAACCAGCGATCGTGCGTCACGAGGACGAAGGCGAATTTGGAGGCGAGAAGCCTCGTCTCGAGCCATTCGATCGAATCGAGGTCGAGATGGTTGGTGGGTTCGTCGAGGAGGATGAGATCCGATTTAGGCGCCAGCGTCCGCGCCAGCGCGGCCTTTTTCACTTCGCCGCCCGACATAGTCGACATGAGCCGATCGAGATCGCTGAGGCCTAGTTCGGCGCAGAGCGAGGCGTAGCGGTTCTCGAGGGGGACGGGTCCCAGGGCCTCGAGTTCCTTCTCTATACGCGCGAGTTCCTGGCCTTCGGCGTGACGCCGCCGCTTGTTGAGATGTATTTCAGGGGACTTTCCCCCATAGAGAAAGTCGGCGATCGTCGTTTCGGGGCCAAAGGTTGGCATCTGCTCCAGGATGGATACGGCGAGGCCTCTTCGCCGGGCGAATTCGCCTTTGTCGGCCTGCAGCGTGCCAGCGAGGATGCGGAGCAGGGTCGTTTTTCCCGAGCCGTTGAGCCCCACGAGGCCGATCCTCTCGCCCGATTCGATGCCCAGATCGAGCCCTTCGAAAAGAAATCCGTCTTTCAGCGCGACGGCGGCGCCGGATATGGAAAGAATGTTCATGCGGCGCCCACTATACCATGGTTCCGGGCGGGGCTTCTACGCGGGCTTGAGCCGCCGCGCCGCGGCTGGGCCGCAACGAGCTGGGGGGTGCCGCGCCCGGCCGCAACGTTGAAATGAACGAAATTTTCCTCAAAAAGTGGATATAACGATCGATTAAACGGTATGTTAGTAAAGTATGGGCGACAAGGCCGTGAATCGACGCCCTGATCGAGGAGAAAGGAACATGAAAGGCAAACGTTTTTTATTGGCGGCGGCAGTCCTGGTCGCCGTGATATTTTCTTCATGCGGCATAGCGGTGAGGGGCGATGTATTTCTAAGTTATAATTGGGCTGCTTCTCTTTCTAGTTTTTACGATACAAATCCTTATATTCCATCGTTCTATGATATATTCCCAAATCAATACTATTATACTGTTCCTGGTGAATACTATACCAACTATACATGGGATGATCCCAATAGTTTTCAATCTGCCACCTATGTTTTCAACTACACCCTTTCAGCGGATTATGCATACTTAAGCGATCCCTATGGTCCATATGATGCTTATTTTTATATCTATCTTTCTAGTAATGGACCAGTTTTCTATCCAACAGATTACCGTTCCCTTGATGGCTCAAAAAATGGCGAAAAGGCAGTTATCGATTCTTCTATCAAGGCTGTATCTCCTGTTAACATCAACAAAGAGGCCCTCGGCGAACCCACCGGCGTCATCGAGAAGTCCTCGAACGGCTACACCATCCACCTGGAGTACTGGAAGGTCGAGTAAGCCGGCTTTCCCGCCGCGAATCGCGCTCGATCCATTGACGTAAAGCAATACCCCACAGCATAACGAACCTCGCGAGAAACCGCGAGGTTCGTTGATTTATCATCCGCAATAGCGGATGATAATCGATATGGAAAAATCGGCATTGATCAACGCCGCCGCGCATCCTTTGGAAGGATCCCTGAAAAATGCGCTCGGCGAGACAGCCTTCGGCGCCTACGAGACGCTCTTCGAAAGGCTGCGCAAAAATCACCCCGGAATAGTCGAGAACTGGTCCTATTACCGCGACACCAAATGCTGGCTTCTCAAGGTCTCCGCGAAGGAGAAGACCGTGTTCTGGCTCGGCGTCTATGAAGGATATTTCAGGACAACGTTCTATCTCAAGCCCGACAAGGGAGACGCGGTGAACGCCGCGCCCTTGCCCGAAGCGGCCAAGACGCAGTACGCGGAATCGAAGGGAAAGAAATATCACGGCATATCCCTCAGTATCAACGCCACGGACGATGTGGACTCCTTTTTCGCGCTGCTCTCCATCAAGCTCGCCGAAATGCCCTCCGGTTCCGGAACCGCGAAGATCGCGCGCATAACGTATCGAAAGGCTAAACCCGCCGACATGGAAGCCATACGCGGCCTCATCGAGGAGTATATGTCCTCCATGGCTTTGGACCTTTGTTTTCAGGGTATTGAAGAGGAGCTGAAGACTTTGCCGGGAAAATATTCCGAACCCGATGGGGCGCTCCTTGTCGCCAAAGCCGGCGGCGCGTTGTGCGGCTGCGTCGCCATGAAGAAAATCGGCGACGGCATCTGCGAGATGAAGCGACTCTTTGTCAGGGACGCCTGCAAGGGCAGGGGCGTGGGCAAGAAACTCGCGCTTATGATAATCGAGGAGGCCCGATCGAAGGGCTATCGGCTCATGCGTCTGGACACGCTCAAATCCATGCGTCCAGCCCTTTCGCTGTACGGATCCTTAGGCTTCCATGAAACGGGCGCCTATGTGTACAATCCTCTGGAAGGGGCAGTCTATCTCGAAAAGACGCTCTGAGAGCCGCGGTGTCCTGATCCCCCGATCGGCGCGGTCAGGATTCTGAAGGAGAACGACGTGGATATTGTCAGCTATAACAGGGAAGCCTGGACCAAGGAAGTGGCCGAAGGCAACAAATGGACGGTGCCCGTATCGCCTGAGGAAATCGCTGACGCCAGAAAAGGCCAATGGTCGCTGCTCCTTACGCCGACAAAACCGGTTCCGCGGGAATGGTTCGGCGAAGTGAGCGGGAAAGACATTCTCTGCCTCGCCTCCGGCGGCGGCCAGCAGGGACCGATTCTCGCCGCCGCGGATGCGAAAGTCACCGTGTTCGACAACTGCCCCGCCCAGCTGGAGCGCGACGGCGCGGTCGCGGCGCGCGAAGGGCTGGATATACGCCTGGAGCAGGGCGACATGAAAGACCTTTCGCGCTTCCCCGACGGCAGCTTCGATGTAGTATTCCATCCGGTGTCGAACATCTTCGTCGAGGATGTGCGGCCGGTTTGGAAGGAATGTCGTAGAGTCCTTAAAAAGGGCGGCGTTCTCCTCGCCGGTTTCGTCAATCCTATCCTCTACATATTCGATCTGGAGGAATGGGACACGAACCAGAAGCTTAACGTGCGCTACAGAATTCCCTATTCCGATATCGCGCAACTTCCCGAAGAGTTGCTGGCTAAGAGAATGGCGGCCAAGGAAGCGCTGGAATTCGGCCACTCTCTCGAAGACCAGATAGGCGGCCAGATCGCCGCCGGATTCGCCGTGACGGGATTTTTCGAGGACTCTTCGGGATGGGGAGACTTGCTCGATCCCTATATCAACACGTTCATCGCCACGAGAGCGACAAAAATCTAGCATCCGGAGGCTGATCATGAAAAAACTGTATTTGAGCGCCGATATCGAAGGCACCTGCGGCATCGTGGACTGGAAGGAAACCGATCTCGGCGACGCGCAGAGCGTGTATTTCAGGTCGCAGATGACGAAGGAAGTGGCGGCGGCCTGCGAGGCCGCCGTCTTCTCCGGCGTGGACGACATCCTCGTCAAGGACGCCCACAGCACCGGCAGGAATATCGATCCGTCAGCCCTGCCCGAAAAAGTGAGGATACTGCGCTCCTGGACGAAGGATCCCCTGGTCATGATGGCGGGTCTCGACTCGACCTTCGAGGGCGTTCTTTTTACCGGCTATCATTCGCCGGCAGGCTCGGACGGCAATCCCCTGGCCCACACGATGAACGGCGGTAACGTCTGGGTGAAGGTCAACGGCATACAGGCGAGCGAGTTTCTCATGAATGCCTATACGGCGGTTTCCCTCCGCGTGCCCGTGCTCTTCCTGGCCGGCGACGAGGCGTTGTGCGCTTTCGCTGACGGATTGGATTGGGGAATAAGGACAGCTCCCGTCAGCAGGGGGATCGGCAATGGATCGATATCGATTCATCCGAATGTCGCCCAACGCATGATCCGGGACACGGTGGCGGAAGCCATCGCGAATCCTCCCGTGATCGAAAAACAGTACATACCGAGACGCTTCGACGTCGAGATTCGTTTCAAGGAACATTACCTTGCCCATCGAGGCTCCTTTTTCCCCGGAGCCCAGAAGATCGGCACCCACGAAGTGGCGTACAGCGCGGCTTCGTGGCGGGAGGCCCTCGTATTCCTCTTTTTCGTGCTTTAAACTAGGAAGTGGAGGTGAACCATGGGCGAAGAGAAAGAATGCTGCCCGGTTTTCGATCCTAAACCGTGGGACGGCGTCGAACACGTTTGGAAGGATAAGCCTTTCCTGAAAGGCTCGATCCCGCAGCTTTTCCATATGCCCATTCCGGGCTTCATGGGACCGGGGATAAGCAAGCTGTGGAAGCGGGCGCAGGATCTGGGCATCGCGCCAGCGACGGGGGATTTTCTTCTCCTGACGCACGATCCCTCGCCGTGGAAATCGGAACTTTTCCTCTCCGTCGCGAAGGAAGACCCGGAAACGGTGACGTTGAGCGGCACCTTTTTCAGCAAGGTCTACGACGGTCCCTACAACGACGTTCCCAAATACATCCAGGCCGTGGACGATTTTCTCGCCATGAGGGCGAAAATCGCCAAGGACTATTACTTCTATTATACGACATGCCCGAAATGCGCCAAGAAATACGGGCACAACTACATTGTCGTCTTCGCCGAAGTATAGCGGCGAGTCGGCGGCCCGCGAAGGGCCGCCGCTTTATTCACGTTCTTGACTGAATCCGCTTCTCTATTTTATGGATGGACCTTTGCCCGCGGCGAACTGATGGGCGAAACCGGCGCTAACGGTAACGGCTGGACTGCCCTCGTCCAGGACAAGGACCACGCCTGCCGTGGCCATGGACGCGGTGCCGAGGCGATATTTCCCGTCGAGCTTGAAACTCAGCTCGGTAGTCGGCGAGCTGGGCCAGAGAACGCTCCACGAGTAGTCGACGGTACTGTAATCGTAGGTCTTCAAGCCGCTCTCGGAACCGACGAGCCTGTACTCGAAGGCGAAGGAAGCTTCCCAGGGCATGGCGACCCAGGTAAGGGCCAGTCTCCCCAGGGCTGTGTCGGGGGCGAGGGGCGTGGCGAGAAAGGGCCTTCCGTCGATATAGCCCTGCGGCCAGTTGGACATGACTTCGTACTGAGCGGTAAAGGCTTCGTTTGGAGCGCCGCTCTGCCTGCGGTAGAGATATCTGGAGAGCAGATAGCCCTCGGCGCGGACATTGAGGCCGCCCTTGGGCACTTGGTTCCTGCCGACATAGTAGGTGTAATCGGAATCGTAATATTTAGCTCCCGCAGCCCCAGAACCCGGAATGAGATTCAGGTCCGCGCCCACCGAGAGACCGATGGCCGTCGGGTTGCTGCCTGCTTCCGTGCCGAGCATGAAATCGTCCAGGATGAACTGGCCGTAGAAGGCAAAGGTCTCCCTGGGGGTCCAGTTGAAGTCCAGGCCGGCCATGACATTCTGGTGGTTGTTGAAGAGGTTGTGGTAGAAGAGGAAGGGACCCCAGTCCTGGAAATCGGGATTCGCGTCCGCTATAAGCGTATATTCGTTGATGCCAATCGTGAAATATTTACCCGTCCACGAAGCCCGGTGGAAGAAGTAGTATTTGGGTTGGGTTCCGGTTCCGGCGAAAGCGTCGTTGGACCAGCGCTGCAGGCCCACCGCGACATAGTCATAGCCCAGTTTCCCGCTGCCGATCGGCACGGCCAACGAGGCCGCGACATGGTCGTAGAAAGGGTTGCCGGAGGAGATTCCGAGACCGTAGGTGCCGGGACCATCCTTTATCTTCCTGCGTCCCAGAGAAAGCCTGATGCCATTGGAGTCGTAATCCACATAGCCGACGTTGGGATAGAACGTGCCGAGATCGATGATGTCGGGAGCCCAGCCTGTCCTGGAGTCCGGCATATTGAAAATGGACTGTTTATAGAGCTTAGACCAGATATCCTGCTGGAACTCCATGATGCCGATGGCGGTGATCGGCCCCGTCTTGAAATAGAAACCGCCCGAGCCGAAAGTCGGCTTGTTGTAGTACTCGCCGAAGGCCCGGTCGGAGATGTCGGAGCCGGTCGATACCTGAGCCTGGGTCGTGTACTCGAACATGGGGAAAAGATTGAAGAAGAAGCCGGCCTCCATAGCAGGCCCGGTTCCTTCGGCAAATCCGGCGAATGTCGCGACGCAAGCGAAAATGAGCAAAGCCGCGCTTATTTTTTTCCGCATTTTGTCTCCCTTCAAAATTTATGAAAAGACTATGAAAGATGTTGTCCTGAAAGCAATTCCAGGACGGCATCTTTCATATGGAGAGGATTATAACACGGAAAAACGGCGCTGTCACATGACAGCGATTATCTTTGCTCCGTCGCGCATCGATTCGGGGAGCGCGTCGATTTTCTGCGCGGAGCTTAGGGCGCCAGCAATGGAGAAGGGAGCCGCCGCCGCGATCGAGGCCGCGAGCGCCTTGAAGTCGGCTGGCGACGCTGCCAGGATCTGGCCGCGCATGGTTTGCCTGTCCTCGTAACGGTACCCTGTCATGTAATGGACAAGGGAGGTGAAGCCCTTGGCGTCGGGAAGCAGATAGCTGTCGACGCCGCCGATGGTCCCGATGATGGCGCGGGTGAGTTCCTCCTCCGAGATTTCGAGTTTGTCGAGATATTCGGAAGCCTGCGCGAAGATGTCGAGCGTTTTTTCGAGGTTAGGATCCCTGTAGGAAAGGAAGACGAAGACGCCCGAGTTGAGGTCATACATGGAGAAACCGCCGTAGGCGCCGCCCTGCACGCGCACCTTTTCCCAGAGGAAGGTGGTGTCGAGATATTTTTTCGCGACGAGAAAGGCTCCCGAGGGTTTGCCGCCCGCGGCGGCCATTGGATAGGCCTTGCCCACGAAATTCACCTGGGTGGGGGCGGTCAGCAGTTCCATGGCAGGCGCCGCGGTAGCGCCGCCGCGGGCCTGCGCCGCATCGAGCCCGCTGGCCTGGGCCCGCGCGCCGGCCGTTCCAGCCTGCCCCTGCGGGAGCGCCGCGACGAAACCTTCCAGCTGTGGCCTCAGCCTTTCGAAATCCTTCCTGTCGATAGTGACGTTCACGATCGCGCCCGCGGCGCTCACCACCGCGTCCCGCGTCGCCATCAGGTCGGCGAGCACGCCTGCCCAGTCGGAATCGATCCTCTCGGCGAGCGCGCGGAGGAAGAAAAGCTGTTCCAGGCCATTGATGGATTCGGACATGCGGTCCGCCTCGGTGAGCCTCGAAAGGAGCCTCAAGCCGACGAGACGGTGGCCCGAAGGAATGAGCGAGGCCTCGGATTGGGCCTTTTCCTCGAGAACGATCTGCTTGAACCGCTCCCTGTTGTCCAGTTTCGCGCCGAGAAGCACGGATTCCAGGAGCGCCAGAAGCTTCGGAACCTTTTCCACGATAGCCTTGGACCTGAACACAAAATAGGCCGCGGCCTCGGGACGGTTCCACTTCGTGGTGAGAACGCTCGTCGTGCCGATGCCGCCGGTATGCTTGCCTATTTCCTGGCTCATCGTCACATAGTCGGCGTCTTCCGTTCCCATTTCCAGGAGAGCCCTGCCGAGAAGTCCCATATAGGGAAGGAGCCTTTCGCCCAGCCTGTTAAGGGGGAAGGCCAGGTCCAGGTAGAGGATGGAACTGGTCGGAAGATCGTGGAAGAGCAGGGTGGAGGAAGCGATCGTTCCCGTTTCGGAGGGAATCCTCGACGCGTTTTTCGGCAGGTCGGCCAGTTCCAGCGAGGGAATCGTGGCGAGGGCCTCGGGACTGTCGGGAGCGTTCTGCCGCAGCTGAAGCTGCTCCGCAGCGGTCGCCGCCGCTTTCAATTCTGCCTCGGACATAGCGGCGCGCGCGGCCTCCAGCGCCGCCTTCTCCTCCGCTTCCCGGCGCGCGCCGGCTTCCGGATCCGGCAGTATCGTCACGGTGCTTCTGTGCGGATTGTCGAGCAGCCATGCGCGGATGAGCCTTTCGAAGTAGACGCCGCCATCCGTCGCCTCTTTCTTGATTTCGGCGAGGGAGGCGCCAAAGGAAAGCGCCTTGATCGGGTCCTTGTCGTAGAGCCACTCGTTGAGCGCCTCCAGCATCACCGCGAGTCCGCGGGGGAAGCGCCCCGAATTCTTCTCGCGCAGGGCGAACTCCACCGTGTTGATGGAAGCTTCCACCGTATCCGGATCGATGCCCTCATCGGCCAGCCGCGTGAGTTCCGAAAGGATCAGGTCCTCGACCTCTTTCACCTTGTCGGGCCGCACGCCCTTGAGCCCTACCGACCACGCCCCAAGCCTCATCGAGTCCTCGAGGCCGAATCCGGCCAGATCCTCGCCCAGCCCCGAATCGATGAGAGCCTTGCGAAGGGGAGAGGCGGGCGTGGCGGTGAGTATGTGGGAGAGAATCGAGAGGCCTAGCGTCGTCTTCTGGTCCCCATGCTCGGCCAGCGCCCAGTTGACGGCAGTCCAAGCCTTGGGTTCCTTGCCTTCGTAGACGGCTGTGCGGGCGATGGGCGCCGCGAAAGGGGTCTGCAGCCCAGGCAGCGAATCCACTTCCATGCGCGAATAGGGCGCAAGCCACGTATCGATGAAAGCCAGCCTCTCGTCCGGATCGTCGTCTCCGTAAAAGTAGATGAAGGAATTCGAGGGATGGTAATACTTCTCATGGAATGCCAGGAAGGCGGCATAATCCAGCTGGGGGATGACGGCGGGATCGCCTCCGGAATCCAGACCGTATGCCGTGTCCGGAAAGAGCGAGCGGCGGCACTGGTCGTCGTGGAAGTCGTCGGGGTCGGAATATGCCCCCTTCATCTCGTTGAAGACTACGCCCTTGTAGGCGAGCGCCCCCGTTTCGGCGTCGACCTCGTAGTGCCAGCCTTCCTGGCGGAAGGTATCCTCGGTGATGCGCGGCTTGAGCACGGCGTCCATATAGACATCGACGAGGTTGTAGAAGTCCTTCTTATTGGTCGAAGCCACGGGATAAACCGTCTTGTCGGGATACGTGAAGGCGTTGAGGAAGGTGTTGAGCGAGCCTTTCATCAGTTCGACGAAGGGTTCCTTGACGGGGTATTTTTCCGAGCCGCAGAGCACCGAGTGTTCCATGATGTGGGCGACGCCGTCGGAGCGCGAAGGCGGGGTCCTGAAGGTGATGCCGAAGGCCTTGTTTTCGTCTTTGTTGGCGATGGAAAGGAGGCGTGCGCCGGTGGCGTCATGGCGATAAAGTCTGGCTATGGAATCAATTTCCGGAACCGGGCGTTCCTCTATGAGCGTAAATGACATAGGCACTCCTGCGTGTAATCATATGGTAACCGCCAGACGGGTCTTGTCTTCGTACATGAGCCCATCCAGCCTATGGATGAAAGTATCGATATTCCTGTCTCTTTCCAAATCGAATATCGCTTTGCCCATGCTCGCGGAGAGCGTATAGGTCTTTTCGGCGCCGTTGGCGGCCTTCATGTTCGCGCGTATCCTTTCGATAACCTCATCCACGACGACGCCGTCGCCCGTATCGAGGATCACGACGAACTCGTCGCCGCCGTAGCGCGCCACGAAATCTGTTTTGCGCACCGAGGCGTGAAGGATTCTCGCCATTTCGATGAGGGCCTGGTCCCCCGTTCCGTGACCGCAGCGGTCGTTGATCTGCTTGAAATTATCCAGATCGAGCATTATTCCGGCAAAGGTTCTGTTTCTGCATGCTTTCCGCACCAGAGTGCCCAGGTATTCCTGGAGGCTCGAGCGGTTGAAGGCGCCCGTGAGGTAGTCGCTGTCGATTTGCCTGTTCTGGACGTTGATGAAGGTGAGAAAGACGGCGATGACGGTGGCCGGCCAGAACAGGTTGGTGCCGTAGACGAACTGCTGGAGTATTCCCCCGATGGTCGGCATCACCGGGTAGAGGATGAGGTTATAGAATGAGGGGCCGGGTATGGTCCTGCGACGCCTCACGAGGACATAGGCCGGGAGGAGTCCCATGACGGTCATGAGTAGGTTGAAAAAACCATTGAGCGGGCCCCTGAAATAGATGTTGTTTTCGTCGAGGTAGAAAAGCAGGCCTTTGATCGGGCTGAGAACGGCGAAGAAGGCGCCCATCACGGCGACCGCTATGGCGGTCCAGAAATAGAAGGACAGGACGAGGGGGCGGTTCGGCGCGGTGAAGTGATCGACGTAAATGAGATAGATGCCCATCGGCGTGAAGATGAGGGCATAGAAAATGACGTTGATTACATAGCCCGCTAACCTCATGGAAGAGCCGGGCTTTCCGTCGACGATCCAGCTCAGTCCCTCGAAGATGATCACGAGGCTTATGCTTACGATCAGCCGAAGAAAGAGCCTGGAATCCATGAATTGGTGGTCCCTGTTCCTGATGATGATGGAACCGCCCATGATGGCCAGGATGGCGAGCGCGAATAGGTCAATTTCGACGCGTAACAGGGTTTCCAGCGACATCTTATGGTTTTCTGTTTCCTTTCATGAGCCAATGGGAGTAGGCGAGGTAATTCATTCTACCAACTGCGTTGGCAATTGCAAGTCCGGCGGCGATGGCGAAGGCTGTCATGAGCGTGGTCATGACGAGTTCGACCGTTTTCGCCGAATTGCCCTCGAGGGTGGAAAGCATCGTGTAGTACATGCCTCCGCCGGGCACAAGAGGGAGGATGGCCGCTATCGCGTAGACGGTGGCCGGCCTGAATCGCAGCCATCCGATTATTTCGCTGTAGAGTCCCGCCGCGAGGGCGGCAAGGAAAACCGCGAAGGCGGGCGAGCCCGCGTGAGGCACGACGAGGAATATCGCCCAACCTACCGCCGCTCCGCCCGAGGCGAGCAGGATGTCGAGAGAATGCAGTCCGAAAAGGAGGGAAAAGGCCGAGGTGGCGATGGCCGCGAATGCCGGACCCTTGAGCCAGTCAACCATGGAGAGCGATTCCGGGCTCATCGGATGCCTCCGAATTCGAGAAGCTTCCATATCGCGAAAGCCCCGCCTGCTCCGGCCGAAATCGCCGCCGCGGTGATGAAGGCGTCCACGCCGCGGGCAATGCCGGCGACGAGGTCCCCCGCGATGATGTCGCGTATCGCGTTGGTGATGGCCACGCCGGGGACGAGGAGCATGATGACGCCGATGATGGTCATGTCGGTGTTGATCGGGGCGATGAGCGCTTGAATGCCGAGCGAAGCGATGGCCGCGTAGCCTCCGCCGGCGAGACTGGTGAGGAATTCGGGTAGTTTCAGGCGCTGGAATCCCCGTATGAGAAGGTAAAGGGTGGCGCCTATGGCCGCGGCGGCGAAGGCATCCGCCGGTTTTCCGCCGAAAAGAAGGGTGAAGAAGGCTGCGCCGACGGCGCTCGCTCCCATTCTTAGGGCGAAGGGGCGTTCGCGAAGTCTTTCGATGACATCGAGTTCGCGGGTCGCTTCCAGAATGTCGATCCTGTCGGTCTGGAGTCCGCTCACCATCGTGTGGATTCGCGACGCTTTTTCCAGGTTCATCTCGCGCCGCTTCACGCGCCTCACGACCGCGTGGACCTTGCCGTCCTCGCCGGTGAAGGAGAGCATGAGCCCCGTGCTCGTGGCGAAGCATTCGGCTTCAACGCCGCCCTGGCTGGTTATGATGTTCATCGCGGTTTCTTCGGCGCGATAGGTTTCCCCGCCGCTTTCGAGCATGAGTCGCGCCGCGTCGGCCGCGAAAAGCAGTAAGTCTTCTGGCTGCATCGTCCCCTATACTACTTCCCGCGGGGCGATCCATCAAGAAATATCGAAGGAATTCTGATGACTAAAAATGTTTGAAAAGATAATATTTTATCGGTTTTCGTGGACGGACCTTTTTCGCGGTGTTATATTTCCTCTTGAGCGATCCGAACATCCTCGCGCCCGCAAGGGGCGAGCACTCCGTCGCTCAGCCTGTCGCCTCGCATGAGGGACATATTTAGCGTTCAGGAGACTTCCATGAAACGCGTCATCTTCTCACTTCTTTTTTTGGCACTTCTTTCCTCATCCTGCGTCATCGCGGTCACTCCTGGCGACTTTGTCGGAAACGGGAAGGTCGTCACCGCTTCGCTGCCCCTTTCTGGGTACGGCGCGGTAAAGAACATGACATCAGGGCAGGTGCGTCTGCGTATGGGAGCCTCAAGGTCGGTCAGCGTGACCATAGACGAGAATCTCGTCGAGTACCTGGATATCCATACCGAAAACGATACTCTCGTCATCGCCCTTCAGCCGGGTAAAAGTCTCTACCGCTACACGGAATTCACGGTCGATGTCATGCTTCCCACGCTGAATGAAATCGGCGTCTACGGCTCGGGCAATATTTCTGTTCTGAACCGTTTCAGCGGGCGATCGATCGTCATGACCGACCAGGGTTCGGGCTTCATTTCCGGCGATTTCGAATACGACCACCTCACCGCGACCATTCTAGGTTCAGGAAATATAAAACTATCGGGTGGTTCCGATCGACTGGACGCCACGATCTACGGATCGGGGAGCATTCAGGCCGCGGGGTTCAGCGCCGGCGAGGCTGCCGTGGCGGTGAACGGTTCAGGATCCTGTACCCTTCGGGTTCTGGACTCCCTCGACGCGAGGATTTACGGTTCAGGGTCAGTGTATTACCGCGGTTACCCCAGCATTTCCATAGCCGATTTTGGATCGGGCGAAGTAAGGCAGCTTCTGCGCTGACCCGGGAGGGGGAGAGTGTCCTGATACTCTCCCCGGTACTACCCATTTCTTCAGGATATCTTTATCATAGGCGGAAATTGCTGTGCAAAAAAATAGCATATCGCCCTGATCTAAGGATGATGGAGGATTTCAGTGCTGTTTTTTCTTCGCGGTATTCTCTACCTGACCGGGATCGTATTATTTTGGATTTTCTGTTACTGTCTGGCGCACCGGCACAATCAGCTTTCCTCCCTCTTCGCCATGATGTCCATAGCGGTCATGGTCTATGTCGTCGGCTATGCCTTCGAACTGGGGTCCAGGAGTCTTGAGGAGATCAAATTCTGGCTGAAGCTCGAATACTTTGGCCTTTCCTTCATTTCAACGTTCTGGTTCTTCATCGCCCATAAATCAAGGGTCAAGCGAGAGCCAGCCTTCGGCGTCTATCTCATTCTGCTCCTTATACCCATTCTCACCATCTTTTTTTCCGCGACCAACGATTTCCATCACCTCCATTACCGCGAGGTATCGGTCATCGCCGTAGGCGGGCAGCTTTTCGCCAAGCTGGATAAAGGGCCCTGGTACTTCGTTTTCGTCATCTACTCGAACGCCATGATGGTGCTGAGTTTCGCGGCGTTTTCCATCCAATGGAGGACTTCGAAGCTGGGGACGGCCAGCACTTCGTTCTGGATGATGCTGGGCTCCGCCTGGGTAGGGCTCTTCGAACTCTGCTACCTACTCGGTCTTTCGCCCTACGGCATTGATCTTGCCCCCTTTGGCTTTCTGGGAGCGGCTTTCTTTTTTTCGATCGCCATCGTGCGCTACGATTTTTTACAGTCCGACCAGCTCGTCAAGGACATCGTGTTCTCGGGCATCAGCGAGGGCATTCTCATCCTGGATTCCATGGACAAAATTTCTGACTACAACAGGGCGGCGGGCTCTTTATTCTCCTGGCTCATCCCCGAGGCGATCGGGAAGAAGCTCGGCGATTTTCCCGAAGGGGTCGCGCTGGACGGCGCCGCTTCACGGAACAAGGAGCTGAAGATCGTACAGGACGGCAGGACGCGCTACTTCGAAGCTAAGATGACGAAGCTCATCGACCGGAAGAAGAATGTCGGCCGCGTATTCCTGTTCAAGGACGTTACGGGGCTTCACCGTCTGCTGAGGAAGCTTTACCGTCTCGCCAACTACGACATGCTCACGAAAACATTCAACCGACACAGGTTTTTCGACGACGCGGAAAAGGAAGTATCTCGTGTCCAGCGCTATGGCGGTCGAATTGGACTTCTCATGATCGACCTAGATTTTTTCAAGGTAGTCAACGACAGGTACGGGCATCAGGCTGGCGACGCGGTTCTCGTCGCTGTCGCCCGGACCTTGAAGGATAGGATTCGCGCTTCCGACATACTCGGCAGGTACGGCGGCGAGGAATTCATCGTCGTGCTGACGGCTGTCGATCCCGAAAAGGTTCTGGCCGTGGCCGAAGACATGCGAGAGAGCGTCGCGGCGCTTCGCGTTCCCTATCGGGATAAGAGTATCACGACGACGATAAGCATCGGGATGGCGGTATCGGATGAGAGCGACAGGACCACGACACTGGAAAAGCTGCTTATGGAAGCCGACTTGGCCCTATACAGGGCCAAGAAGGAAGGCCGCGATCGAGTCTGCTCCGGAGAGAAGGCATAGCGGAAGGCGTGAAGCGTTAAAAAAACCCGGAGATGTCTCCGGGTTTTAGAACTTCGTTATGCAAGCAAATCAGTAATTTCTCGCGAAAATGGCCCTGTGCTTGGCTGGTGCTCCGCAGAGAGCGCAGACTCCATCCACGCCCTCCTGATGGCCGAGGGGCAGGCAGCGCAGGGTCGCCTTGACCTTGGCCTTGAGCCCTGCCTCGCATTCCGCTGAACCGCACCAGAGCGCTTCGGCGAAGCCGCCATGAGCGTCGGCGGTACCCATGCCTTCGGCGCCGAAGAAATCCATCAGCTCTTTGTTGGAGCCAATTTTCACGGTATTGGCGTCGCGGAAAGCCACGGCTCGCTCGTAGAGGGAGGTCTGAATTCCGTCGAGGAGCTTCCTGACGGCGTCGGCCGCGTCGGCCGCGGCCACGAAGGATTTCTCTCCTGTATCCCTGCGGACCAGGACGAGTTTTTCCGAAGCCATGTCGCGGGGGCCGATTTCGATCCTCACCGGGGTTCCCCTCATTTCCCACTCGGCGAACTTCCAGCCGGGGCTCGACGAATCGTCGCCGTCGAGGAGGGCGCGGATGCCCGCCGCCTTCAGCGCGGCCAGCGTCTTCTCCGCGTAGGCGAGGACGGCCGCCTTGTTGTCGTTCTTGTAGATCGGGACGATGACGGCTTCCTCGGGCGCGAGGGTGGGGGGCAGCACGAGACCCTTGTCGTCCGAATGCGTCATGATGACGGCGCCGACGAGACGGGTCGAAACGCCCCAGCTCGTCGCCCAGACATAGTCGAGACCGCCATCGCGGGTCTGGAATTTGACGTCGAAGGCCTTGGCGAAATTCTGGCCCAGGAAGTGGCTCGTTCCCGCCTGGAGGGCTTTCTTGTCCTGCATCATTGCCTCGATGGTGTAGGTGTTGACGGCGCCGGCGAACTTTTCGGTTTCGCTCTTCACGCCGACGACAACGGGCACGCAGAGATAGCGCTCCACGACATCGCGGTAGACTTCGATCATGCGGAGGGTTTCCTCGACCGCTTCCTTTTCGGTTTCATGGGCGGTGTGGCCTTCCTGCCAGAGGAATTCGCTCGTCCTGAGGAAGAGGCGCGTGCGTTTTTCCCAGCGGAGGACGTTCGACCATTGGTTTATGAGGAGGGGGAGATCGCGCCAGGACTGGATCCAGTCCTTGTACTTCGCCCAGATGATGGTCTCGCTCGTGGGGCGTATGCAGTAGGGCTCCTCGAGTTCCTCGCCGCCTCCATGGGTGACGACGGCCAGCTCGGGGGCAAAGCCTTTGACATGCTCGGCTTCCTTCTGCAGGAAACTCATGGGGATGAGGAGGGGGAAATAGGCGTTCTGATGCCCGGTTTCCTTGAAGCGCCTGTCGAACTCGTCGCGGATGCGCTCCCAGATGGCATAGCCGCGCGGCCTTATCACCATGCACCCTTTCACTGGCGAATAGTCCGCCAGCTTCGCGTTGAGGACGATGTCGATGTACCACTGAGAGTAGTCGACTTCGCGGGGCGTGATTTTTTCGGCCATAAGTCACCTCACCATGGAAAAAGATAAGGAACTATATATAAAAACGAAGGCTCTTTCAATCGGATGGGCTGCTCATCGTGCCGCGCGGAAAGCGAATCGCGCCTCCGGGGGCTTCAAGCAGGCTTCGTTTCGCGCTATCTTATCGACTGTGACCCTTCAGAACCGACGACGCACCTATTGGATTCTCTTTGGCCTGAGCAGCGCCATGCTCCTGCTCGCCCTGGTCTTCTCGATTCTTCTCATCCTGCGCAGGGATGTCCCGATCTTCCTCATCGAACATAAGATCTACGAGATCCACACCATTCTGGGCATGCGAATATCTTCCTTCGCGCTTTCCCTGGCCGACGCGCTTTCGGCCGCTTTCTTCGCCTCCCTGGTCGGCGCCTTCATCCTGAGGACCTTCAGGAAAACCGTTTCGGCCGAGATCTTCTTTTTCGCCTTCTGGCTCGCCACGGTATCCTTCGATTCCCTGAGACTCGTCCACCTGTTCGCGGGATTGAACGGCGGCTCCGATTCGCTGCTGGCCGTCATCGATAAGCTTTACATCGGCACGAGATTCCTGGGCTACATCGCCATATTCATCTCCGGGCTTTACGCCTCGGGCATGAGGAACGACCGGCAGTTCTCCATAATGGCCGCCTGTGTCGGCATCAGCATAGCCCTTGTCTCAATCCTGCCCGTCAACACGGGCATATGGACGCGGAACATCATGTTCAAAGTGGGCTATGGACGCCTCATCGAAGGGTTTTCGCTCGCGATCATTCTAATAACGATAGCGAATTACCTCATCGCGGTGAGGGTGAGAGGCGATAAGGCATATTACTTCATCGCGCTCGGCATCGCGGCCTTGACGGCGGGCACGCATTACCTGAGTCGCGATGGATCGCCAGCCCTCAGTCTCGCGTCGATAATGATGATGACGCTTGGAAGCTTCCTCTATATCTACAAACTCCATTCATTCTATCTCTGGCAGTAGGTTCCCAGGCATCGGCCTTCCCAAAAACGGTCTCCTCCCTAGAATCCCATGAGCGTGGCGGTCAGACCGGCCGCGAGGGGCAGGAGAATATTGTCCCAATCCTTGGCTGGCAGGGCTTCGACAAAGGTGGAAACGGCGGCGATGATCAGGGATGGGCCGAATTGGCGCGATATGGCAAAGGTTGAAAGCAGGGAAACCAGAAAACAGGTGAGACTCCCCTCGAGCGATTTGCCCCTGGTGAATGGCATTTTTATTTTTCCGACGGTTTTGCCGACAATGCTGGAAAAGCTGTCGCCGAAGGCCAGAATATAGACGGCTATCGAGGCCGAGGTTGGGCTGAAGAGCAGTACGGAGGCGAGAGCCCCGAGTCCGAGCGTCACCGGTCCTTTGACGAAGCGGCCCGCGTCGCGGAGCCGGGCCGCCTTCGCGGTTATGGCTGAGATCAGCGGGATATGGATGCCTTTCATGCGCAGCGTCTCGAAAACGGCGTAACCGCAGGTGCCTGTCGCCAGAAGAACGATTGTCAGCGTCCTCGAGATCGAAAGGAGAAGGGGGACGAAGGCTATCAGAAGATGGATGGATTTGCGTGTGAGTTCTATGACGACTTCCTGACGCGTGGCTCTTCTTCGCGCTTTTATCCCGGAAGGATATCCCGCGGGTATGCTGACGTTTTCCTGTCTCATCGTTTCTCCGCAAGCCGCTTCTTGACACGCTGTCGGGGCTTTGGTAGGATGGCCAGCAGTCGAGAGCGTTGGGTGGGCGATTAACTCAGCGGGAGAGTGCTACCTTCACACGGTAGAAGTCATTGGTTCAATCCCAATATCGCCCACCGAACGCTCTCTTTTTATGTCCATTCGGTCTTGTTTCCCTGCGGCTTGGCTGGGTGGAAGACCGGTAAACCGCTCCACCACCCACTACAGTATACCTCCATTAGTCCCGAATTTCCACAGGAACCTCCCCGGCGCCTTTCTGGGCGATTTCCGGGACGCTTCCTGGGGCGATTTTGGGTCGCCGGGCCAGCGTCCTGTCCTCGATCTTGCCCAGGAGCCAGATCAGGCCGGCGGCGGCGGCGGCGATGGCGCCCACCAGAGGCCACACGGCGTCGAGGCTGGTGGCGTCTATGAGCCTGCCGATGACGGGAGGGCTGATAGTCCAGCCTATTCCCCCGATGAAGGGCAGGACGGATTGGAATCTTCCCCGATGGGAGATGGGCGTGTGGTTCGCCACATAGGCGCCCTCGTTCGTCGCGTTCACGATTTCGCCCAGCGTCCACAGGATCGTCGATAGGTAAAGAAGCCAGATATTGTGCGAAAATCCTATCATGCCGAACCCCACCGCGTAGAAGACCCCGGCCAGCGCCACCGAATTGATGGGCTTCCATTTTTTCGACAGGGCCATAACGGGCGTCGAGAGGAAGATGACGAGGACGGCGTTCAGCGTCATGAAGGTGCCGAAAATGGCCGCCCCTGATTCGCCGAACAGCGCTTTCGTCTGGAGAGGCAGGGCGAAGCGGTGCTGGTTGTAGACGAAGCCGTACCAGGTCACGATCATCGTGAAAACGATGAGGAAGGGGCGCGACAATAAGGCCTGGACCAGGGAGCCCTTGTGGGCTTCCTCGGTGCTTCCCGTGCCGATGGTCGCGTCGATCTGCTGCTGGGTAGGCTTCGTTTCGCCCACCTTGGCGCCCACGATGGCGGTGGCGGCGAAGACGGCCAGCGCGTTTCCCCAGAAGAGCCAGGACGACGCGTGCTCGAAGAGGAAACCCGCGATGAGCGATCCCACCGCGAAGCCGAGGTTGTGGGCGAGGTACTGGAGCGAGAAGGCGGTGCGCCTGTTCTCCGGCGTGGTGAGATCCGTCATCATCGCCGAGCGGGCGGGATCGGTGATGCCATCGAAGAACACGCTCAGGAGAATGAGCATGGGGACATAGGCGGAGAACATGGCGAAGCCGCAGGGGATGTACAGGGCCGCCGAGATTATCTGCGTGACGACCATGAGCCGCTTGCGTCCCCATCGGTCGGCCAGTTTCCCGCCGATGAAGTTGCCCGGTATGTAGACGATAGAGATGAAAAACATGAAGTTGCCCGCTTCTCCCTGGCTCATTCCGGACCTTCCGGTGAGATAGAGGGTGAGAAAAGGAAACACGAAAATGCCCATCGAGTTGATGATGGTAGCGATGCACAGCATGTAGAGAGGTTTTGGAAGCCCTCTGTAGACGCTGAATAGTCCCACCGCCTTGCGGCGCAGGGCTGGAAGGAGATTGTCGATGCTTTTTTTTGCGGCTTGAGTGCCCATGATTTTAATGCTCCCGCACGTGGTGCGGTACCGTTCCGGAGGGAATTATCCCTGCCGGCATGGCGATTGCGCTTTCAGCGCAGCTGACTTGTGGCGCGGAGATGCTTAAGGATGTGAGAAAGGGGGTGTTCTTTCTGTACTCGAGCCTTAAGCAGCTGCGCGTACGTTTCGGTACGATGACGTTACGTTTACAAACACTGCTTCGGCTCCTTTCTTGAAGATTTCGTGTATCGTCGCAGAATTTCATGATATAGTCAAGACGGAATTCGGCGTCGGTGAAATCCGGCGTTGGGCGGAGGATTTTCATGGAAGGAACGTTTTTCCCGGATATAGGGGCCAAGCTGGAAATTCTCGAACCCGGCCTTCTGTCACGCAAGGTGAGGGCCTACGGCGAGAAGTCGATGGTCGTCGAAGTGCTTTTCGAAACAGGGGCCGCAGGAGCCGAGCATCAGCATCCTCATGAGCAGATATCCTATTGTCTCGACGGAAGCTTCGATTATTTCGTGGGCGCGGCGACCTACAGGCTGGAGCAAGGAGACTGCGTCCTCGTTCCCGGCGGCGCGCTGCATGGAACCAAATGTCTCGCCAAGGGGCGGCTCCTCGACGTTTTTTCGCCTCCCCGCGAAGATTTCCTTGCGCGCTGAACGCGCCTGGAGGCAATCATGAAAGGCTGCATGGGCAAGCTGCTCTTCGTCGATTTGGGGAACGGCGCCTTCGAGACGCGGACGCCGCCAGAAGAAATGTACCGCGAGTGCGCCGGCGGGATCGGCCTCGCGGCGCGAATTCTCATAGACGAAATTCCCGCCGGCGCTGACCCTCTCGGTCCCGAAAATCTGCTCGCCTTCATGTCGGGGGCCCTGACCGGGACCGGGTCGGTCATGACAGGCCGCTGGATGGTGGCCTGCAAGTCGCCCCTCACCGGCGGCTGGGGAGACGCCAACTGCGGCGGCACCCTGTCCCCGGCGATAAAACGCTGCGGCTACGACGGCATCTTCTTCAAGGGAATCTCGGCCCAGCCCGTCGTTTTTTTCTGCGACGACGCGGGCCCCCGGCTGGAACCGGCCGGGGAACTCTGGGGCAAAGACGCCGTCGAGACAGAGGAAGCGATTTTCGCCTCGTGTAAGGGAAAAAAACCAGCGATGGCCGCCATAGGCTACGCCGCCGAAAACCTGTCGCTCATCTCCGGCATCTCCAACGACGGAGGCCGCTACGCCGCGCGCTCGGGCGTAGGCGCCGTCATGGGTTCGAAGCGCCTCAAGGCCATCGTTCTGTCCGGAAGCGCCAAAATATCCTGCGCCAATCCGCAGAAAGTGATGGAACTCTCCAAGCGATTCACCGAATCGGTGAAGAAGACCAATATCCCGGCCTTCGTGAAGGGCAAGCACCTGGCCTTCGTGGGGAAAATGATGGGGCTGCCTCTCGTCTTCCGCATGGATGGCATCCTTAGCGCGGCGTTTTTCAAGCGCTGGGGCACGATCTACAACAATACCGGGGGCGTGGTGAACGGCGATACGCCGGTGGGCAACTGGAAGGACGGTCCGGCCGAGTTCCCGAAGGCGCGGTACGAAAAGCTCAACGCCCAGAAGGTCACGGACCTCGAAACAAAGAAATACCATTGCTATTCCTGCGTCATCGGCTGCGGCGGCATATGCGACGTGAGCGGCATCATCGTCGGCGGCGGGCATATGCACAAGCCGGAGTACGAG
>Ga0074195_1001316_pt1 | contig 35954 bp, 33 predicted proteins | sample EPASupsiteHSE623_FD_64525 | JGI IMG/M metagenome (GOLD analysis project Ga0074195, IMG submission 64525) | Bioremediated contaminated groundwater from EPA Superfund site, New Mexico - Sample HSE6-23 | ecosystem: Environmental > Aquatic > Deep subsurface > Groundwater > Contaminated ... | reverse complement strand
CGAAATACTTTAGCCATTGTAAAAGTGCCAGGCTGTATAGGCTAATTAATCTTTTGGTCTATAAGTACGGGCTGTATCCCGCCTTTGAAAAGGCGGGGATTAGCCCTGATTTCGTCCTAAAAAAGGATTGAATTCCGCTCACTTGATGAGCGGAATGGCCTCGACGGCATCAGGGTTGGCCAGTGCGGAGAGGTCTCCGGTGGGATTGCCGAGAGCCTTGGCCTTGATGACGCGGCGCATGATCTTGCCGGACCTGGTCTTGGGAACGTCCTTGACGAAGAAGACCTGCTCCGGATAGGCCACGGGACCCAGAACGGTCCTGACGTGCTTGGCCAGCTCCTTCTTCAGATCCTCGGACTCCTCATTTCCGGTTCTGAGGATGACGAAGGCCACGATGACCTCGCCCTTGACCTCATCCGGCTTGCCGATAACTGCCGCCTCGGCCACCTTGGGATGCGAGACCAGTGCGGACTCCACCTCGGCATTGGAGATCCTGTGTCCGGCCACCTTCAATACATCATCGATCCTGCCCTGGATGAAGAAGTATCCGTCCTTGTCCTTGGTGGCCTTATCGCCGGCCAGATATGTACCGGGCCTGATCTCCCAATAGGTCGACCAGTACTCCTTCTGATACCTCACCGGATCTTTGTAGAATGCCCTGAGCATGGACGGCCAGGGTGTGTTGCTGACGATGTTGCCGCCTGTGCCCGGTGCCACGGGATTGGCATCCTCATCCAGGATATCGATATTGAATCCCGGCAACGGGAAGGTTGCAGAGCCTGGTTTCAGAGGCGTGATGGGCAGGGGCGATACCAGGAATGTACCCGTTTCCGTCTGCCACCAGGTATCCATGATCTGGCATTTGTCACCGCCGAAATGCTTTCTGTACCAGATCCAAGCCTCGGGGTTGATGGGCTCGCCCACAGATCCGAGCAGCCTTATGCTGGATATATCATAGTCCTTGGCCCATTTCTCACCGGCCTTCATGAACATTCTGATGGCCGTAGGCGCGGTGTAGAAGACAGAGACCTTGTTGTCCTGGATGATCTTGAACCACCGGCCAAAGTCCGGGAAATCAGGAGCGCCCTCGTACATCATGCTTGTTGCACCCAGAACGAGCGGTCCATAAACTATGTAGGAGTGGCCCGTGATCCATCCGATATCGGCTGTGCACCACCAGACATCGTTTTCCTTTATGTCAAAGACCCAGTGCAGAGTTTGAGCCGGTCCGACACAGTATCCGCCATGCACGTGCTCGATACCCTTGGGCTTGCCAGTTGTTCCGGAGGTGTACAGGATGAACAGCCGATCTTCAGAGTCCATCTTCTCACACTCGCATTCTTCGGACTTTCCGGCCACCAGGTCATGCCAGTAGATATCTTTGCCCTTCTTCATGGGCACTTCGATGCCCGTCCTCTTGACCACCACCACATTCTGCACCGATGGGGTGTTGGCTGTGGCCTCGTCCACATTGGGCTTGAGCGGAATAGGCTTGCCGCGCCGGTATAGGCCATCCGTGGTTACCACTGCCTTGGCCTCGGCGTCCAGGATCCTGCTGTTCAGGCCGCCTGCGGAAAACCCTGAGAACACGATGCAGTGGATAGCACCGATCTTTGCGATGGCGAGCATGGCTATGGGCAGCTGAGGGATCATGGGCATGTACAACATGACTCTGTCGCCCTTGACAACTCCTAAGCTCTTGAGCCCGTTGGCGAACTTGTTGACCTCCTTATAGAGCTGCCCATAAGTGATTTTTTGGGTGGCCTGGTCGGTGGGCTCAGGGACGAAGATGTATGCAACCTTGTCCTTTTTCGCGCCCTTGGCATGCCTGTCCACGGAGTTATAGGCGACATTGCATTTGCCCCCCACGAACCATTTGGCATAGGGCGGCTTCCACTCCAGCGTCTGGGCCCATGGCTCGAACCAGTCTGCATAGGTCTTGCCCATATCGCCCCAGAACTGGATGTAGTTGGCAGAGCACCATAGGCGCATCTCTCTCTCGGTTTTGAATCCCTTTTTCTTCATCCACTCCATGACGTTGGAATTCTCCACGAGATCTCTAGGCGGCTCGAATACTCTTGTCTCCTCCATCAGGACCGATGTCTTTGCTGTTGCTTTCTGCTCAGCCATTTTCTTCCTCCTTTTTGATCGATGTCTCCAAAACAGCCGGCTAATTCGTCGAAAAGCTCCGATAAAGCGGGGTCGATGTGATCTGGTTAGGGTCTTGTCTTAATGATTGGGCTGTCCTGGAAACTTCGTCACGATTAATAATTTTCATTATTAATAAGGTTACTGGTACGAAAAACGCTTTGCATCATCATAATTAAAAATAAAAAAGAGTAAAATCGCACCCAAAGCCGCTTATCATTCTTAATGGACTCTAGGACATCGAATTTATCTCCTGGATCTATCAGTAATATTCTATAATTATTGATGGAAATATTTGGCTTAAAAGAAGATCATCGCGATTCAGAAGGACTCTGCCCATCCGGAGAGGTAGTATGAGTTGGAAGCGGTTATTTTAACCCGGATCGAAGACCCCAGAGCCGGATTTCCGTGGACGACTATGCCCAGATAGTTGGCCGCCCTGGCCTTCATGGTGCCGTTCCTGCCGCGCTCTGTAACCAGTGCCCGCAGAGTCTTGCCCACGCTGTGCCGGTTGTTTTCGGCCGCGATTTCCAGCCAGAGCCTGGTCAACTCTCTGGACCGATCCTTTTTGATGCGGTCCGGCATGTCGTACAGCCGCGCGGCAGGCGTGATCGGCCTTGAGGAGAATTTGGTTATATTGACTTTATCCGGCCGCACCGACCGGATCAGATCCAGGGTCTCCTGGAAATCCTCTGTCGCCTCTCCCGGAAATCCTACGATGACATCAGTATTCAAGGACAGGTCAGGAAGTGCGGACTTCAATTCCGCTGCCATCTCAGCAAAGTCCTGTGCCGAGTATCTCCTGCCCATGCTCTTCAGGATTCGGTTGGAACCGGACTGCAATGGGATATGCAAAAATCGGTACACTTTTGGGCTGTGCATGACTTCGATAGTCTCCGCCAGGTGAGGCCGGAGGGTATCGGGATTCATCATGCCCACCCGCAGCATGAAGTCTCCGGGAAGACCGCATAGCTCCTCCAAAAGCTCGGGCAGGCAAAGATGGCAATCATGGCCGTAAGATGCGGTGTCCTGGGCCGCAAGTTGAATCTCCGCGACTCCCGATTCCAGTAGCTTTCTCGTCTCATCAATTATGTCCTGGGGGCTCTTGCTGACCAGCCTGCCCCTGGCCCTGCGAACTATGCAGTAGCTGCATCCGCCATTGCACCCTTCGGCGATATTGATGATCCCGCACAGATCCGCGGGTGGACCGCTGCACGGAGCGATGATCGGCTTTGGGGCGAGAGACTCGCCTGCAAGATTCCCTGTGCTGTTGCCGGGATCATGGTGGAAGAAAAGCCCTGCAATCCTGACCGCAGCTTCTTTGTTGAGAGTGCCTAACCTCTCACGGCAGCTTATTTCGCCGACTATACCCGGCAGCGCAGCAGAGAGACATCCTGCCACCACAAGTCGATCGCCTTGCAGCAGCCTGAGCCTCTGCATAATCTTTCTCTCCGTCTTCTCCGTGACCGCGCAGGTGTTGACTATCACCGCCTCGGCCTCCTCCAAAGAAGAAGGTGTGTGGCCATTCTCCTGCAAAGCCACCGACGCCTCCTGCGAGTTTCCGAAGTTAGCGGTGCAGCCGAAGGTCTCAATATAAAATTTCATAAGACTTCTTGTCCCTGGGTTTCCGTGCTGCTGTCGCCCTCACGCCTCACCTGATATATTCCTACTATCGCCCCCACAATGGCGGGGGCCAGGAAGAATCCGCCGATTCCTCCCACCAGCGCGCCGCCCAGGAATGAAAGCATCACCAGGAGCGGATGAAGGGATGATTTGGCGGAGACGAGATACGGCCGGATGAGCAGCTCGGACGGCAGATAGATGAGAGTTGAGGCCAGGATGAAGAAGACCAGCGCATCTCCCCATCCCGCTGTTACATACTTATAAACGGCTACGGGAACGATCACTACCCAGGACGTGAGAAAGGGGACCATTCCGGCCACAAAGATGATGCTCGCCAGGGCAAAGGGCCGGGGGAGGCCAAAGCCGTAGAAGATGAAGGCGGCGATGATGCTGCCCACGATGGACGTGTAGATCGTGCCGATGTAAATGCCGCTCAGGATGTGGTCGATGCGGATCACATATTTTCTATAGGACTGGATATCGTTCTTGGGAAGCAGACTGATGACGGATTCCACGAAATTCTCGCCGTCCACCAGCAGAAAATAGCAGACAGGAATGGAGACTATGAAGTTGATTATGCCCAGGGATACCACCCTTCCGATGTGAAAGAGCGGTATGGATGATGCGATGGGAGCGAGCAGTTCCACTGCGTTATCAAGACCGCTGGCTAAAATGTCGTTCGCAGCCGGCATGGCCGATGCCATCTGGTCGATCAGGATGCCGATGGTGGTCCTGACTGCCGCTTGATTATGGGCCAGAATTATGATCTGGTTGGCTATCTCCAGCATGCCCATGGTGAGGATGAGAAAGATGGGCACCACTATGCAAATGGAGGCCACCAGAGACCCCAGCCTCTTCCTCGGCTCGAACTTGTCCCGAATGGGCCGGGCGACATAGGCGAAGACCATTCCCAGGATCACGCCGTCAAGAAACGGGAAGAGGAAATAGAATATCAAAAGGAGGGCGGCAAGAGCTAACACCAGGATGCTTTTGTGTTCAGAGCACCAATTCCCAATCTCGGAATCCAAATTATCGCACCTAACGCAACTTTGTGACTCCTTGCTAGATATTAGTAACGCTTTTCAAGGCAATTGGATGAGAAGTCCAAAAAGAGAGGCTAGAAAAAGGAAAAGACAGGAAAAGGAAAGAGAAACAGGAAAAAGGATGAATAAGGAGGGAAGGATGACAATCGTTCCCTCTTGAAGCGGCGGCAAGCAGTTCTGAGATTCAAGAAGAAGCCTGTGCGATCATCTCATCCAGCTTCTCCAGCCGCTCTGCCGGGCTGGCGTTCTGCTGTTTTACCCATGCTCGGAGCTTCTTTATGGGCCGGTCGCTGTCGATGATATCCCTGGCCTTGTCCACGCCGTCTCTGAGGCTTGCCGCACGCCCGGTGATGTAGAGCAGGGGTGCAGCGTTGAGGCATACGATCTCCCTTCTGTGGCCCTTCTCAGCACCCGAGAGCACTCTGAGCAGGCTTATCGCTTCCTTCTGCCGGTCGGCCTGGTAGAGAATGGACGACTCAATGCCCTCTCGCACGCCGAGATCACCGGCCAGGATGGCGGACTCCCGGATCTCTCCGTCCTCCGTCAGCTCCGCCACGACGGACGGCCCGAGGGTGGAAAGCTCATCCATGCCCCTGACATCATCTGCGCTCCGGCCGTGCATCACTATGGCTCGCTTGTAGCCGATCTCTTTCATGGCCTTGGCTATCGGCAGAACCATCGCTTTAGAATAAACTCCCCGCACGCCGTAGGTGGGCAGGGCCGGATTGGCCAGGGACCCGGCGATGTTAAGAACCGTGCCGAATCTGATTTGCGATAGAATCCTGTAAAGCGCCTGGGGATGCACCTTGCCGCTCATGCCGTTGAAGATGCCGATTCCTGCCTCTTCAATCGATCTCTTGACCAGGGACACATCGCACTCCACATCAACGCCGAGCGTCTCCAGGATATCCACTGCACCGCATTTGGAGGTTATGGCTCGCGCCCCATGCTTGGCCATTATGATGCCGTCGGCGGCGGCCACGATGGATGCCGCGGTACTGATATTGAAGGTCTTGATGGAATCCATTCCCGTGCCGCAGTTCTCGGCCAGAGGGCCGCTCACGTCCGGATGGACCTTCACGGTATCTATCTCGTAGATCGCTTCCCAGATGCCGGCAATCTCCTGAGGGGTCGCGCCCTTGGCCGTGATTGCCGCCAGGAATGCACCCTGCTGCAAGTCTGGCTGCTCGTTATTTAGGATCTGCCTGAACAGGTCTCCAGCCTCTGCTCTGGTCAAATCCTGACCCTTGATCAGTGCGTCCACTTTGCTTCCGAAGTATCTCAGATTCTCTTCCATCTCAACACCCATTTTCCTGCTCTCTGCACCAAAATTCAAATTCGCAGCCGATCTTCCGTTCGCAGATACCAATTATCGTCTCAAACCTATTTTCCAAAGACGACCGATTTCATGCCGGATCTGCTTGCAGAATGATTCAACGCATCCTCAATTTTCGCAAGCCTCGCTCGCTTGGTTATGATCCAATCCGCTCTGATCTTGCCGGAGGAGAGCAGCTCTACGGCTTTCCGGTTCTGGCGGCTGGAACAGCCGTAGGCTCCCATGATGGTCAGTTCCCGATAGTGCAGTGTGCGAAGATCCATCATCTCATTGTAGTTCCCGGGCCTCGGACCGGAGAAGACGCAAATTCTGCCGCCGGGAGCGAGCAACCGGAAAAGATGACTGCCGACGTGGATCTCCGGAGTGGCCATCATAATCACATCTGCGCCCTCACCATTCGTCCCATCGAGCACGACCTTTTCCAGGGACTCGGAGGATTCGCATGCACCATCGGCGCTGATTACCTCGGCAGTTGTATGTCTCTTCATCTCTAAAACGCGGCTGGGCAGCATCTCCAGGGCCATGATCTTCTCTGCCCCGGCAAGCTCGGCCAGGAGAGCATGAAGGCCGCCGATGGGGCCAGCTCCAAGGATGAGGACATTGTCCCCTTTCGAGACCCCGGCCATCTCCTGACCGTTTATGCAGCATGCCAGGGGCTCGGCCAAAGCCGCGAGAGCGGGGTCGGTTCCTTTGGGCAGCAAATTCAGGCCGCGAGAGATGCACTGCCAGGGCAGGGCCATGAATTCGGCAAAGCCGCCATCCTGGTTGAATCCCAGGATCTTCATCTCCCGGCAGCGGTTGTCTTCCTCCCTCTGGCAGGGTCGACATTTTCCGCAGGCGATTCCCGGCCAGACCTGAACCAGGTCGCCCTGCGCCAGGCCGCAATCCCTATCGATCTCGGCAATCCTGCCCACGATCTCATGGCCCAGGATGCGCGGATAGGCCAGGTCCTTATGGCCGGCCTGCCTCATCTTGACATCCGTCCCGCAAACCGCGCAGGCCGAGACCTCCAGGAGTGCTCCGCCTTGGGGGCACTGTGGGTCCGGCACATCTTCCAGCTCCAGGCGTCCCGGAGACTTCAGTACGGCAGCTAACATTATTTCTTGGGCAGCTCGACCGTCATCAGCACATGATCGGTCTCTTCCACGAGCTTTTCACGCGGAACGTTGTTGATGGCGGCCAGGAGCGCCGCACCTCCCATGCCCACGCCCTCTTTGACGTACCCCTGGGCGTAGATCTGCACGGGCGGGATCTTGGAGTTCTCCAGCCCCGGATCGGAGTAGTAATAGGGCCTGCCCAAAGATTCCACAATCTCCTTGAAATTGGCCGTCTTGTCCTCCATGATGTACTTCGTGGTGGCGATGGAGATGTCTCCTTCAATTCCGAGAGCCGCTCCCAACGCCAGGACGGCGGCCATCTGCGTTCCGCCTGCCAGCACAACCTTGGTCCCAGCCAGGCCGCGCATGAGACCCAGCGCCGCGGGCATCATGGGGTCGCCGATCTCCGTCACTGCCCGCAGAGGGTCGTTCTTGAGGCTGCCTTCCTTGATGCCGGCACGGGACATGGCCTCATTCACCACCTGGGTCTTCAGATCCGTGGGGTTGGAGGCAAAGCTGCTGCTCACTTTCGCTTCATACCCCAGGGCTTTCAGGACGGCCAGAGCGGTGGTAGTGCCTCCTGCAATGGATTCGCCGATGAAGACGCAGTCCGAGAGCCTGGCCAGCTTCTTTCCCAGCAGTGCGGCATTTTCGTAAAGCATTCCGGCATCCGGAACGCCGGTCTGCTTTCTGATATCATTTCCGCCCGCGCCGCCCAATTCCACATAGGGAATGGCGGGCTTCTTGCGCAGGCCCGAGGCGACGAAGAGGGAAGGGATGCCGGTCAGGTTCAGGGCCGCTTTGGTCACAATGGCCGGGGTGGGCGAGCCTCCCGGAGCCTCGGGCAGCTCGGGCATGGTGATGATCCTGTTGGTCTCCACAAGCTCGGCATCTGCGCCGGGGGTGTAGTCGGTAAGTTCCGGCGTTGTTCCCGCCGCGGAAAGGCCGGGAATCTTTCCGGTGTCCGTGTTGGAGATGATGCAGAGGAACAGGGGCCGCTTGGGCTTGAATTCGAAATCAGGGTAGACCCATTTCATGAACAATCCGCAGATCTACATCTATATGAAATCGACGCCAGTGGGCTTAAATTAAGGAAAGATAACTTGACTGGCGGTCAAGTGATCTTAAGCAAGGAACCTCGCCTTCATTAAATCATTTGCTGTAAACGATGAGTTTGGACGATGAAATGAAAAAGGCGAAGCAGAGCGAATGGAGGTGCGAAAGCCAAATCGACTTCGATATCCTCTTTTGGCTCAGTAAAACGGCATCCGCGAGCCTCACGCTCTTGGCATGAGCGGTCACTTGGTCAGATCGTCCAATCAACTTTTGTCCGATTCATTCTCTGCAATTCACTTTTTTCTTGCTCTCCAGAATTCGATGAGCTCTTTTAAAGTGTACTGGTTCATCAGCTCCATTATTTTGTCCATCTCTTCATAAAACTGCCTGGTCTTGCCCATGGCGGCGCTCATCTTCTCAGCCTCTGCTTCATGAGCCTCAAGATTCTTTTCTACCTGATTGAGAGCCTGCAGGATCAAATGAATTTCATCTCTGGCCGCAGACAGGACCACGGTCCTCATCGCTTCGGCGTCAGTCTCCAGAGCATAGCGGTGCTGCTTATAGCGGTGCGGCTTGCCCACCGGACCGACTATGCGAACGGCCATGCCAAGGTTTTCCAGATAGTTCATATTGGAGCGCACTGTCGTTTTGCTGTAGCCGGTCTTCTCAGCCAGCGCATCAAGGGACATGGGTTCGTTCTCAAGGAAGAGAGTGCCCCTGAGCAATCCCATCGCATCGCTCCACCCGTTTTTCTTGGCGGATCTGATGCAGGCATCGATAATGGGCTTCTTTAGGGCCAGTAATTCTTCATCGTTCACAATATCTAAATCAGACACAAAGTTTAAGTATTTTATGCTTATTCGGTTTATTCGGCAAAATCCGAACGGAAGGTTTTATTGGCATGATCGGCTTGGAACGACTAGGGGTGTGGATCACCAAAAATCCTCTAATAATCATAGCGGTAGCGCTGATTTTGACCATCGTCTCCTTCTCTCTCGCCCAATCGATCACCATGCAGGGCATGAATACCGAGAGCATGGTGGGAAAAGAATCACCCCTCTATCAGATTTATGACCACCTCTACAAAGAAAATTTCGGCACTGAATCCATAGCGGTATTGATTGAAGGAGATGATGTGGCGAGCGTTAAGGCCCTGAAAGCTGCACTCCGCTTCTCCGACTTCGTCAAGGATATTCCAAAAGTGTCATCAGTCGGCAGCATTGCCGATATCGTGGCCGATACCGAGGCGAAAGAAAACGGTATTCGGCAGATCCCATCTCAAGAAAGAATTGACGAGATACTGGCCAATGGCGGCCCTCAGGTTCAGGCCCTAATGCCCGACCGGCGGCATACCATGATGTCCATTGTGGACCCGGTCTACATCACGGACGACCAGAGATCCGAGATCTTGAGAGAGATAAAGGAAGCGGTCACTTTAGCAGACTTTCCGCCGGGCTGCGACGTGACCGTTACTGGTACACCTGCGCTCATGAAATCCATCACCGACGAGATGAGCGCTAGCCAGGGCCAAATCATGATTCTGGCGGGCGTGCTTATGGTCTTCGCCTTGCTGCTGGTCTTCCGGCACGTCAAGTGGCCGCTTCTGCCCATACCTATCGTCTTCCTGGGAATAATTTGGACCTTCGGAGCCATGGGGCTATTTCATATTCCCATGACCATGGTATCCTTTTCCGCTTTTCCGCTCCTCATTGGAATCGGCATCGATTATGCCATTCAGTTCCACAACAGGATTGACGAAGAGTTCGCCAAGGGCGAGTCGCCGGTCAGGGCAGCCATCAATACCGTCAATCACGTTGCCATTCCAGTAATGGTCGCATTGATTGTTACCGTAGCAGGATTTGTGGCCCTCCTCAACTCTTCAGTTCCCATGATCCGTGATTTTGGAAAGCTATGCATCATCGGCCTTATCATGTGCTATCTGTCAGCCCTCTTTGTGGGAGTGACGGCTCTGTGGCTGGGCGAGAAGAGAACCGGGTCTCGAAGAAAGAAAGCAATAAGCCAGTCTGGGAACGGATTGGATAGTGGATCGGCCATTGGCTCTTATGTGGAGAGAATTGCGGACTTTTGCATTCATAAGTGGAAGACGGTACTGGCTGTGGCCCTCATATTAGCCCTGGCCGGAAACTACCTGGATAGCCTGGTTCCTGTGGAGACGGACACGAAAAATTATATTCCCCAGGATCTGCCGCCTCTGATTGATTTCAATCACATGAGCAACATTTACGGCGGTACGGACTCCATTCAGTTCATAGTTCAGGGGGACGATCTCACAGATCCACAGAACCTGCAGTGGATGGATGAATTCAGCGACTACCTGCAAAAGTCCAGAGATCAGGTTTACGGCGCTACGAGCATTGTCACTTACATAAAGCAGGCCAACGGCGGGACGCTGCCTAATGACAGAACCGAAGTTCGAGCGATAATCGAGAGCCTGCCCAAATCCGTACAAAGCGGGTATCTGAGTGGCCATGATACGGCCATGATAGATGTAAATCTCGGTCAGACGGCCTCGAATCTGGGACTGCAAAACTTTGACCGGCTCACCAAAGAGTTTGAAAAGGATCTGGCCTGGGTGACTCCACCGCCCGACATATCTGTCAAGATGACGGGAAACGAGATGGTGAGTACGGCAACCATAGGCGCCCTGACCACGGGAAGGGTGGAGATGTCGCTGCTCGGTCTGGTCCTGATCTTCATCCTGCTCTTAATAATATACAGAGATCCGATCAAGGCCCTTCTGCCGGTGCTGCCCATGCTGGTGGTGATCGGCTGGATGGGCGGAGTCATGTATCTGGGTGGATTGAAGTACACTCCACTGACTGCTACTCTGGGCGCTCTGGTGCTGGGCATTGGATCGGAGTATGCTATTCTGATGATGGAGCGTTTCTATGAGGAGCTGCACAACGTCGGAGATCCCTTTGAGGCATTGAAGATCACCGCCAACCGCATCGGTTCCGCTCTGGTGGCATCGGGAATGACTGTCGTTTGCGGATTTGCGGCATTGATCACCTCGCCTTTCAACATTACCAGCAACTTCGGACTGGTGACTGTGATGGCGGTCATCTTTGCACTGGCCACTACCTTCACAGTATTTGTGGTTTTAATGATCCGCATGGAAATTCAACGCGAAGTGATGGAGAACGCTAAACAGGAACTTAAGAATGCAATTGCGCTAATCAATAAATCACGGAGAAGAATCAATGGAAATTAAGTTTGCGATAGCTTTGGCTTGTATGTTGACACTCCTGGCTACGGCTCAAGCCCAGAACACCTACATACCCTATGAGCTGGGCGGAGACAATTACTACACCATGTACGGCAGCCCGCAGATCTCAGCCAGCGTCTCCGGGACAAACGAGTTCGAGCGCGGAGATACCGTCACGCTGTATGTGGATCTGACCAATTACGGGAGGATCATAGGCTTCAAGGAGGATCTGACTCCCCAGAACCCGAAGGAGTTCGCCCTGGCCGCAGCCGAGCTGCAGGAGGAGTATAAGAAGCCCACCGCTTTGGGTATCACCGCCAGCCTGAGTTCAGACGACCAGCAGATCGAAGTAAAGTCAGGCGACCAGGTGGTTCAATCCCTTAAATCCGGAGATAAGACCCAATCGCCCTTGAAGTTCACCCTGAAGATCGGAGAGCATGCACCCGCTGGAAAATATCCTCTGCAGCTGAACATGTCTTATGACTATCAGGACAACGTTCGAGTTTATGCGTCAGCGCTTGTCACCAGCGGAGGCTCGCCAACTCTGGCAAATTTCCGGGAATCCTACATTTATCAGAAGGCCAACCAGACGGTGCAGATCAATATCATGGTAAAGCAGCAGGCGGACTTTGAGATGCTCAATGCTTCCGGAACGCTCTCAGCCGGAGCCAAGAAGGCGCCGATCTCTGCCACCTACAAGAATATCGGCGAAGATCCCATCAAGGATGCAGTGGCCCGCCTGAGCATATTCAAGCCCTTCTCGTCCACCGACGACCAGGCCTTCATCGGCACCCTGCAGCCGGGAGAATCGAAGAGCGTTGTCTTCAGGCTGGACGTGGACTCCGATGCCACTCCCAAGGACTACGGAATCAACAGCGAGATCAAGTACACCGATGTCAACGGCGATACCGTCATCTCGGAGAGCATGAAGATACCGGTAGTGGTCAAGGCCTCCTCCTCATCCCTGATTCTACCCGCTGCGATTGTGCTCATCATAATAGTCGCCGCAGGCGGATATACGTACCGAAAGAAGCAGAAAAAGGCCCAATGAGCGGGCCCCTACCTCCTTTTGGGAGCTGAAGATCAGGTTGAATGGCAATACGAATACGAAATTAATGCATGTGGATATAATGAAAATCCGGATAAAATAACAGGAATCAGGTTGTCTCGAAGGGAGTTCTTATGCATGATATGATAGTATTGTCAAGCTGGGGAGATCGCTTTTGGGCCTGGCTGATAGATGTCCTTCTCATGAGCGCCCTCTGGCATGAAATAATGATCGTCCTGAAAAGAGATGCCTTTAGCCTTGGCGGGGCATTGCCGTTAATGGTTTTGCTGTTCATTTATTGGACCGTATTGGAGGGTTATAGAGGTCAATCGCTGGGCAAGATGTTTCTCAATATCGCTGTCACAGGCCCGTTTGGAGAGCAGATTCGGTTCAGAGACGCGGCATTGGAAAGCTTTGGGAAGGCGTTTTTGCTCCCCGTTGACTGTCTCGTGTGCTACTTTGCCTTTCCAGAGAGCAGGCAGCGTTTGTTCAATAGGATATCCGATACCGTTGTCGTCAACCGGACGGAATAGCGTGGAAAGAACCAAAAATCACGATCGAATCACGACCTGATCATTGGTGAGTATGGACAGTAAAAATGCGAACGGAGACGTTTCTAATCAGGACATAAGAAGGCACATCATAAACGCCTGCATCCAGTGGGCCAGGATCAAGGGATATAGCGATTCTGCCGGTTTTCTCAGGGGTTTGGCGATTTCGGCAAAAGATCCTTTGTCCCTGGATGACCTGGTCAGGGAAACCGGCTACAGCAAATCTACCGTAAGCTCGAACATGAACCTCTTGGAGAACCTGGGATTGGTCAAGCGCATTGTGATACCAGGAGACAAAAGGCACCTGTACGAAGCGATTATCGACCCTGAAGTCATCAGGACCAAAATGCTGGACGCCATTGCCAGAGAGTTGCAGCTCTTTTGCGAGGCTCTGAACAGAACCGAATCGGACATACTGGCCGGCAAAGATGAAGCAAAGTATCTGCTGGAACGAGTTGCCTCTCTCAGGCAATCATATGAACTGGGCAAGAAAACGATTGACATCCTGAGAAAGCAATCTTTAAAATGAGGACCGGAAATCGTTGGAGTGAATCGCTGGATCAATGGAGCGATCTGCATCGTGTGTGCAGATGATTCAGTTTCAAAATGCTGTTGCAGGCAATCTATCAAAATTGGACGGCGTGGAACCGGGAATGCCAAACGGGCTTCCCGCTCCACTCCAGTCTCCTCTTTTGACTCAGTAACCCCTCTGCGTGTGGGTCATGTTGTTGTGGAACTTGAACTTGTCCCGGTCCTTGTCCTGCATCAGCACATAGCCGATCCGGCGGTCGTCCACGTGCTCCTCGTACTCTTCCCTGGCATCCTCCCGGCAGGAGGAGCATGCACAGCGGGGAATGGAGACGCAAAAGGCGCTGTTCAGGATGCCGTAGCCGCGCTGGGCCTGGGTGGAGACGGTCTGGTAGCCTGCGCAGTTCGGGCAGAGCCTGACGACCTCCTCCTGGCTCTCGTTGATCATGTCAGTGTCGTAGAAGATGCGCTTCTTCCTGCGGTAGAAGTCGCCGAGGCCTGCCAGGGCGTCTTTGACCAGCTCATCTCTCTCATCCCAGATCTTCTGCACTTGGGCGACGGTCGTCTCGATCTCTCGCTTCATCTGATCGGTTTGCACGAACCTGCCGGGCACATAGTCCGGCTCCTTGACGTGAGAGTAGTCGAGTCCTGCCATGGCCTGGATGATGCCGGTGTTCACGTAGGGAAGAGCCGTCTCCACGGCGTAGCCTCCCTCCAGGACGCAGATATCCGGAGCAAGCTTCTCATTCAGCCTGGCATAGCCGTTAGCGGAGAAGCGCATATTGGCCAGCGGGTCGGTGTAGTGGTTGTCCTGTCCGGCGGAGTTGAGGACCAGGTCGGGCTTGAACTCGTCCAGGATGGGCAGGATGAGGTTGTCAAGGACGTAGTGGATTCCTTCGTCCGTGGTGCCGGGCGGAAGCGGAACGTTTAGTGTGCGGGCCAGCGCCTGCGGGCCGCCCATCTCGTTCACGAATCCCGAGCCGGGATAAAGTGTGTGGCCGTCCTGGTGGAAGGATAGGCAGAGGACATCCGGGTCATGCCAGAAGATTTCCTGGGTCCCGTCGCCGTGGTGTACATCGGTATCGATGACGGCGATTCTCTTGTGGCCGTATTTCGTTCTCAGGTAATCGACCATGATGGCCATGTTGTTGATGTTGCAAAAGCCGCGGTTGCCGTGCACGACTCTCATGCTGTGATGGCCGGGCGGCCGCACCAGGGCAAAGCCGTTTCGAATCTCGCCCTTCTCCAGGGCATCGGCCAGGGTGAGGGTGCTGCCGGCTGCGATCAGATGCGCCTGTGTGACCTGAGATTCAACATCAGGGACGCAGAAGTGAGTGCGTGCCACGTCTTTTGGCTCCGCCAGGCGGGGCTTGTACTCCTCGATTCCGGGAAGGTCCATCAGGCCCTCCTCGAAGATCTGGTCGCGGGTGTAGAGCAATCGCTCCTCTCTTTCCGGGTGAGTGGGCGAGATGGCCCAGTCGAAGGCAGGGAAGAAGATCAAGCCCGTTTTTCCGGTTTTGCCTTTGTATGACATCTCTAACACCCCCTCCAGGAGGCCAGCAGGCCTGCCGGAATTTCCATTCTAACGTCCAGAAGCCTTCCCACCGTCGACCAGCCGCGGATCATATTGAATACCTCGCTGTAAGTCTGCTCAGCTTCGCCGGCGTATTCCCCGATGCCCAGTCGCTCGGCCCGCCCGGCCAGGAGCTGCTTCGCCATTCTTTCCGCCTGCTCGGGCGTCATCTTTCGGTCAGTCACAATGCCTGTCAGTCCTTCTTCAGCCACGGTGTACTCGCCCCGCTCCGTATCGATGTGCAGGTTGAGAGTCAATGTCGGTCGGGCCACAGCAGCGCCGATGGCATTGGCCACGGGTGCATACTTGGGCACGATCGCCTTTGCGCCCAGGCGGGCGGCCACGAGCGGCACCAGCGGAGGCGCGCCACCGCCCACGCCGACGACGTTCTGGGCTTGCAGCTTCTCTTTCTTCATGATCTCCCAAATGCGGTAGGCGGGCTCCTGTTCCCACTCCCGGAACATCTCATTCACCTCGGATACTATCTTCTCCACCACGGCATCGATGACTTTCTGGGCGGCCTCTTTTGGCGTGCAGTGGAGTTTGCCGGCCACATCCTGCATTGCTTTCTCGGCCCTGGCGCCGTCACCGATGGTCGTCATTCCCAGGACGCGCATGGCATCGGTGGGCGTGGGCCCCGTGCCGCCCATGCAGAGGGCAGGCCCGTTTCTTTGCGGCCCGACAGCGACGCAGTCTGCAGCCACGTTGACGACACTGTCGCCGCCGATGGCTACCGACTTGACGGCGAAGGCCCGCACGTGGGTCAGGAGAGACTCAACCCTGGCGCCTTTGGATGACAGAAGGGGCTTGCCGGATAGGATCAGGGCCAGGTCGGTGGTCGTGCCGCCGATGTCCACCACCACGGAAGTTTGCCCAACCGGCGTCAGGGCCAGAACGCCCATGATGCTGGCGGCAGGTCCGGAGAAAATGGTCTCGACGGGCATGTCAATGGACTTGTCCAGTGGCAGGGTCCCGCCGTCCGCCTTGAGGATGTAGACGGGTGCCAGAATCTTGCGCTGACGAAGGGCGGTGGTCATTGTTTCTGCAAACTCTTTATACTGATCCTTGGTGGCCACGGTGAGAAGAGTTGTAGCGGCACGCCGGGGGAAGTTGAGCTGGCCGGAGACCCTGTGGCCAAGCTCGATCTTTGCACCGGGCAGGGCGGCGGCCATGATCTCTCCAACCTTTAGCTCATGGGCATGATTTCGCTGGCAAAACTTGCCTACCACGGCCACGCGGGAGAGATGCATTGCAGATATTTTAGAAGCGACGTCCTTGATCTGGGATTCTCGCAGCTGGTCGATCTCCCTGCCGCGGAAGTCGATGGCACCGTCCAGGATGTGAGCTTCACCGAGGTTGTAGTCCCTGGGATTTGTGCCGGGACCGGGGATGAGCACCAGGGCCACGGGGTCGGTCTTGCCCTCTGCGATCATATTCGTAATCAAAGTCGTGCTCAATACGACCCGCTCGATCTTGCGGGTGTCTACGCCCACGACCAGCTCATCCAGGGCTCCCAGCAGGCAGTTCAACAGATTATCGTGATCTGTTGGCACGTAAGCGGTCTTAACCACTTGGTTTCCGTCCACCAGAACGGCATCGGTGGTGGTCCCGCCGACATCAATTCCAATAAGCATTTTCATTCGCCTTTCGATAGGCGCAAAGGCTCAGGGTATATATCGGCTTTGTGGTCTGGCCCAGAAAACGAGGGTTTGCACATGCTTGCGTATGATTGCATTGCATATAGTACTGTATTTTTTGTCTTGAATTTGCTCGCAAAACTATTTTATGGCCACGGGTTGGAATGGCGTTCTGAGATTGCAGGAGAAAGACGAGCTTGTCGGCACCAAAAGAGATTGAAGAGCTGGTGGAGAGGTTCCAGCGCTACCAGGAGAACTGCAAATCAAGCACTTCGAGGAGTTTGCCGTCTACGATTGCCGGGTGAAGCCCGACAGGACGGACAAAGCTTCCCAGGCGCGCACCTTCTACTTCACTCCTAAAGATTATTTGGCGCGCCGGTATGAGATGGCAGGCATCTTCTCCAAGTACGCCATCTTGAAAGGCTCCTTGACAAGTACGCGGAGACCAACAAAGCCAAGCGGGGCACGGCAGAGGTGGATGCTGCCTTTTTGGGAGAGATCGCTGGCTGGAGGAAGAAGCTGGCCCAGAATATCGCGCTGCGAAATCCCGACCTCGACACGCGGGAATTGAACGTGGCCGTGCAGTCTACCATCGACCGCATCGTCTTTTTGCGGATCTGTGAGGCGAGGGGCATCGAGCGGTACGGCCAGCTGCAGCCCTGCTGGAGGGCGAGCGCGTCTATTTGCGTTTATGCGAGCTGTTCCGCAGGGCTGATAAGCGCTACAACTCCGGGCTCTTCCACTTTGAGCAGGAAGCCGATGGTGGGAGAATAGCCCATCCTCCCACCTCTATGGATTTATAGGGTTTTACATGGGAATGTGGGTTATAGATTCTAATTTCCTGAGGCTTCGCCACCCCAGGCAGCTTCGTTCTCCCGCCGGTTGTCGAGATCCTGGCTATTGAAGACCTCCAGCTCGAATAGGATGCCATCCTCATTCATCTCGACGAAGATCCCGTAGCCTTCTTCCATCTCCGCGAAGATCTCTTCATCCATATCCAGCCCATGTTCCAGCTCATAGCCTTCGATATCCTCCAAAGAAAAGCCCTGATCGGAGACCGCCTCCGCCTTGACGGTCTCAAAGGCCTCCAGGCTCTCGGCGGCCAGAAGGGAGACCATGAAGCCTTCGATCTTGTCCTCGAAAAAATCTATCCTGAGGAGAAAGCGATTCTCCGGAGTTCCGATCTCCAATGTGCCTTTTTTCTTTAGATCATCGAGCAGGGCACTGGAAAGGTCGAGGGACATAGCAGCCTCGTGCATGCTCTCGAAGAGAGGGGCATGGCTCTCCACCACGTCATCGATGATCTCAATCCACAGATCATAAGTAAGGCTGAACAAGGCAGTGCTCCGGTTTGCTTTTTGCTGATCTTCTCTTATCTTGTTGGGGCCTCGGGATATTAGCTATTTCGATCGCATTTGCCCGAACTTCGGCGGATGAAACGCCCATGAGCCCGGGCAGAGGCTCACACGTGACGGATGGGAAACAAGATCTATTGACGTTAAAATTCAGTTTCCCATGGGAAACTTGGGCTGATCATTATCTCGCCTCACGAGACGTCCTTCTCGATAGACCTCTTTTACGGACGCTTCGCCTTCTTGAGATCGGAGACAAAATCACCCATATAATTCTTATTTCGCAGGACTGCAGCGGGATGATATGTCACCAAAAAGCGATCCTGCACGATCTGGCCGCGAAGTTTCGTTATGCCGTTCATTCCGAGGACGGCCTCTGTGGCCACATTCCCCATCAAGCATACGATCTCAGGCTTCAAGATCTCCATTTGAGCCCTCAGGTAAGGTTGGCAGGCTTTGATCTCAGACTGCTTTGGCTTTCTGTTATCGGGCGGGCGGCATTTTATGATGCTGGTTATGAACACCTCGGACCTCTGCAGGCCCGCTTGCGCCAGGGCCTGGTCCAGCAGCTTTCCCGCCCGGCCAACGAAGGGCCTTCCTGTCAGATCCTCCTCTCGACCGGGAGCCTCGCCGATCAGCATTATCCTGGCCGGACAGGGGCCTTCTCCGGGAACGGCATAGGTGCGCCCCGCGGCTAAATCGCAGAGCTGGCAGACACAGATCTCCTGGTGCAGGGCGGGCAGGCTTTTACCGGTCGAGTCTCCGGTTCCTGTTGCGTTTTCATTTCTCATGATGAATCATCCTTGCAAAGAATCCAATCTTTTAGGAAAACGAAAGATTCTTATTGCTTAAAACCCCAAGCCACCCAAGGAGGGTACTTATAATGAAGTTCGCTGAGTGGACCTATCCCCTGAGGAAGTTCGACGACATCTATTACACCATAGAGAGGATTGTTTACGGCAAGGGTGAGCTGAAGGGCTTCAGCACAGAGGACATTTATAATAACCTGAGGGATAAGCGCTTCTTTGATGATGTACAGGACCTGAACAGATATCTATTGGAGAACGGGCGCAAATATAAGATTCAAAAGATAGAAGGAGAGGTCTGGGAGCGCTACTACTAGCGCCTCTGCGAACCTTTTTCCGTGAAATAGATATTTCTTTCATCAATTCCGAGCTGCACAAATCTGCCCGTGGCCAGGATGCTGTGGCTGTGCTTTAGCGGCGCGACGCGAGTTCCCGCCGCCACAACAGACTCGGCCGGCAGTATCACATTCTCGCCAACGACTGCCACGTGACCGCTGCCGATGCCGTTGACGCCTAAAACGCAGCGCTCCTCAATGGTAGAATGTCGACCCACGATAGAGCGATGGATGGAGGTCATGTGCTGGATATCGGCGAAGCTCATGACGATACTCTCCCGGATCTCCACGTCCCGCTCGACGAGGCTGGTGTGCCCGATGTGAGAGTTCTCGATGACCACGCCCTTCTCGATTTGACAGTTTCTGCCGATAGAGACATTCCCGACAAGCTCGATATCCCCCGAGTCCAGGTATCTCTCGATTCTCGTCAGTGTGGAGGGATGGACCCACTGGTTAGGTCGATAGTGGTATTTGCGGTCGAAGTGTTGCACCTGGCCGCTCAGGCAGTCCATGGTCGCCTGATGCAGCCGCTCCGGCGTGCCGATGTCCATCCAGTAGCCGGAGACGGGATAGCCGTAAACCGGATAGCCGTGCTCTGTGAGATAGGGTATCAGATCGCCGCCGATGTCGCGGGCCCGGTCGCCCATATTCTGCAGCACTTCGCGAATCTCGGGCGAGAATAGGTAAAAGGCGGTGTTGATCATGCGGCTGGGCTCACTGCCTCTTTTTGGCTTTTCCACAAAGCCGCGAATGCGCATGTCCTCATCCACGCGGGCGACGCCGTACTGGGAGACGTTTTCCTCCGGTCCCAGTTCCTTCAGAGCCACGGTCAGGATGGGCTTATGCTTATGATGGAACTCGACGATGCTCTGCAGATCGATGTCGATGAGGTTGTCTCCCGAGACTACCAGCAGGTCGTCGTTGATGTCGTAGTAGTTCATGCAGTAGCGCATGGAGTCGGCGCTGCCCTGGTCGTCGTAGAGCGGCTGGTAGCTGAAATCCTGGTGGTCGGTGATGCCCAGTCGCTTGAAGAAACCCTCGCCTGCTTTGAAGTAGTTGCTCAGGTTGAGGGTATTGTTCGCGCCCTTGCTGCCCAGGATGAATCTGCGACAGCCCTGACTGGCCAAGACTCGAAAGAGATTGGCAATGATGGCCGTGTCGCATAGCTCTACCAGTGGCTTGGGCTGATCCAGGGTAAGAGGATATAGCCGCGTTCCCGAGCCGCCAACTGTAGCAAGGACCTGGGGAAACATGGCTTAAGTGTGGGGTTGGACAAATATTAAGTCTGTCGCCCCGGCTCCCGTCCTAGTAGCCGCGCATGATCTTCATGATGATCCGGGCGATCATGAAAGCGATTACGAACAGAACGACGTAGAAGGCGATTGTTGCGATATCCATGATCGAGTGGTCAGGCATTTCAGGTTTATATGTTTGACTGAAGTCTCACGGCCCGCGCGGAGCGGGCCAGCTCTCGGGCGACGCCCAGCGGTTGGCAGCTCCTCTAAAGAGGACGCTGTGGATCGGCGTTGGCTGATCCGAGACGCGATTGTGCTATTAAGCTTGCACATTATTTATAGTAACTGATGAAATGACATACTCAAAGGAAGGATGAATATGAAATTTTCAAGCAGCCTAAAGTCGTTCATAATAGCGGTGGCTTTACTTTGTCTGCTGGCGAGCAATCTGTGCATCGCTCAGGGAGATAAAGCTGGCAGTGCCATCCCAAAGAAACAAAGAATAACGTATCCATAGACCAGGAGGCTTATGACATAGGCCTTCAGGCTTATCTCTACTTCTATCCGCTTGTGACCATGGAAGTCACCAGGCGACAGGCGACCGACGGAGAAGCAGGGAACGGCTCGGGTCCTATGAATGAGTTTCACCATATACGCGCCCAGGGAAAATATTGAATGGGATGGAGAGGCAAACCCTTCCACCGTAGGCTCTCCAGATCATCTGATTTGACGGTTCCTCCATTGGCCGCAAGCACAGAGCCCGTAAGATCTCACCCTGGTCTTTGTGCAGTGGCTGCAGTTCGACCTTCTCCAGAGCGGCAAGGAGGCTGGGTGGCGAACCTACCAGGAAGCCGGATACTTGATGGACCGAACTGCACCAGGATAGAAAGGTTAATTATTAATTATTTACTTATACTTCAAAGGATGGGTTTACTTGCCCTACAAAATGAAGACGTGGTGAGATAAATGAAGTGGCAAATAGCAATACTAATGCTAATATTGGGAATGGCTTTCTCAGGATTAGTTGCGGCAAAGGATTATACACGCTCATGCGATTGTCAAATGAGTGCAGGCGTCGATACTATTAATGGCAACACTGTCGATGGCCCCTCGTATTCATATCCATCTTTTTCAGGCCAGGGAACGATAGGCTATTATAACCCAAACGAAGCGAGAAGAAGAGCAAGACACAATATCGATGAGTGTATTCAAGCGGCGTGGGACCACCGAGATGGTGTGAGCAGGCCGACCGAATGTACTGCGGCTAATCAAATCTTTAATTATCCGTTCACTATGGGACTGATCCCGAAAATTAGAAATGACGTCTGTAGCAGCAATCCGGAAGCCGATTGGTTTACAGTAGGTTTGACTGCCAGTTTCAGCGGTGATACAGGATGTTTGCTGGACAGAAATCTTTGGAATACAATTATCGCTACAAACTATCGGATTAATTGTCCGACCGAATCATATCCGCTCTACTGATCCTTTCGCTTAAGGCTCAATAGATGACACAGGGCGGCAGCCGGAGACCCCATTTACAGGAGTCCAAATGCCCCCCCTTGCAGTCGCATCTTGGTGGAGGCAATATAAGCCTGTGGTAAGGAAGAAGAATGAAGGAAGGAGGTGTGTTGACCGGCCCTATCACCATCCCAGGAAGAAGCTAAGGCTAAGGACTAGTGGGCTAAATGTATCCGATAATGCTCTGATGGCAAGGATATTTCGGTATTCGAATTCTCTTCCTTGTTCCAGGATGCGTATCGTAGTGGTATGCATTCGGGTCAAGGCCTGTGGGATTGAATTCTCGTGACGAAAGGTTGCGCGCTGTACCTGGCTTAGTAATATGCCTGAAGCGCATCTCACGCCAATACAAAGGTCGGAGCCACGAAAGCCTTTCACGCTATGAAAGAGAAGACCCATCACAGTCCTTGAGACCGTATCTTATGACTGCTCAGGAATAGTGGCGAAAAGATAACGCGGAGTAGCTTTGAGAGTCGGTCCGGGATGACATGCCCCTATTTAGATCGAATCCTCGGTGAGTTGGCCGAGGTAGGCAGGATCAGGATATTAGGCGAGACGGTAGCATTTGTTATAATGAATCCTAATATGAAGTAGAAATCTTTATCATACATAAACAATAATGTCAATTCAGTAGTACAGAACCAAATTAAAGGTGATGAGATGAAGAATATTCCCTTTTTAGGATTGTGCTTGATCACGATTATTATTACATCCGGAGTTACCGATGCAGTCATGGGTCCCACCTCGGCAAGATCTGCAACATCTGTTAAACTAAAACCGGATATCGTTGTTAGTGATATTCAATTCACTCCTCTCGGCGTTACTTCTGAAGGACACAACATTCGTATCGCAGCAACCATAACAAACACAGTTAGAGGCACAAGCACCGGACCGTTCAAGGTTAGAATCAACTGGGACTATCCTGGTGTGTACTATTACAACAGTACCCTGTTTGGACCAGACGACCCTCTAGGGTACGGGAATTATTTAAGTAGTGGCGGAGTACAGAATTTAATTAATGATCCATCGAGGATGTCACTGCCTATCGTTACACTCTATTTCGACCACACTGTGCCGAATGGAGAAACATATAGGTATACTGTAATGGCTGATTACCTTAACCAAGTGGCTGAAGCCGATGAGCATAATAATGGTTTATCAGCTGAATATTTCACCGGTTAGTCCTTAGACCACATTAATGATCAATCCACTACCGTGACGATCTGGCCGGAGAAGGCAGGATCAATATGCAGCCCATCCTCGGACCTGCTATCCTATCACTGAGAGCCTTGATCAATGGACCGACGGCTCTGGTGCAGCCAAGATCACCGAGTTTTTCTGAAGCGGTATCTCGTACAGTTGGACTTGGATCTTTGAGGTCCTGAATCCATCTGGCCGCTGTCCAGGATCTGCCTGACAGGGATGTCGTTCAGATGGTTGTCAGCCCCGCCGATATGGCTCTCGCGCGGGTGGTTGGCAATGATTTCAGCGCCGTATATACGTAGCCCGGCCTGCCTTCTTCGTAAATCCGGCCCGGTTTTAAACACGTTATCGACAATCGACGGTAACATATAAAAAGGATCAGCCCTATTCCTAGCCTGGAATGATGAGTATGACCGTTAAAGGTGCTGGAATGAAATTCGACAAATTACTAATTGGCCTGGCAATTCTTGCTTTTTCCATAAACATAGTCCAATGCGTAGACCTTCTAAATCCGTCTCAGCTCGGCGAATCGATGGGCATGCCGTTACCTCAGGACCTGGTACAAGTGGGGGTCAGTGCAGGAATAACAAAGAGCTAGCTCTCAGGTTACAGGGTCTTCGTCTTCGGGCATTTCTGCTGTCAATCTGGGCACTCCCGTAACCGCTTCAAATCCTCTCGGTGATTCAGCTACCCAGCAAACATCGGGAGTGGAGCTTAACGTCAACGGGACCTTATCACTGGTGCTTCAGGATAAACCAGTCACGTATTTGAGCCTGGAACTGCTCCAGAGCGATACCTCGGTCCTTGGCCGTGGGAGCATGATCTCTTCCAATTCCGTCCGAAACGTCACAGCGAGTGGGCTGGTGGAGGATGGAAAGCTAAGCCTGATGATTGCGCCTGATGGAAGCACAGAACTCTACAACTTAGAGCTTCAACGCGAGGGAAATACGCTTAACGGCAGTTATAATGTTAATTCTGCTGATGGAGTCGCCCGGTCGGGAACTGCCATAGGAATTCTTCCCAATGCCTCTATGAAGTCGCAATCACCTCAAGATAAACTGCCGCAAAATTCAGCTGTTGCCGTCGGCGCAACTAGGCCTTTATCCTCTAATGATGCGCGGGCACCAATCCAGCTTGGCCAGGGCAGTCTCACAGGCTCAACCTTCAGCTCGTCCAAGAGCATCAGCATGAGCTCCGGCGGGTCTATGGTCGGCTCTACAAGTTCAACGAGCTTTTGAATAGAGAGGAAAGGTATGAGAACCCAGTGCATTTGCTGCAACTCATGAATGCCTCAACCTGGAATCATCGGGTCACAGCGATAGAACATCTCTTGAAATAAGATCACATTTATATGCATACTTGACTCTAAAGAAAATGCGTTTGAGCGAGAACGATATCCGAGCGCTTATACTTATCGCCGGATCCGAAGAGCCGATGAAACCCAGAGTCCTCCTGGCAGAGCGAAGAGGACGCGAAGTCGTCCTGGCAGGCACGCCCCCGGCAGAGACCTTCAAGACGCTTTACTTCAGCCCACAGGGCCTCACCTGCAGAAGGTTCTGTCTCTCCGGAGGGGCAAGAAAGATATGAAAAACTACGCACTCAGGGACAAGAAAGACAACGAGATCGGTGTTTTCACAGGCAAAGCGCTCAGACAGGCAGCCCTGAAGGCAGCCAACAAAGGCCACACGGACATCCGACTCCGGGAGCGGGGCACGAAGAAAGTGCACCTCTTCGAGGGATCGAGGGTGCAGGTGGACAAGCCCAAGGGTGCATCGGCCTGGATGGCAGACAAGATCTGGAAGCCCATCGTTAAGAAGGTGGGCACGGAGACGCTGGAATAGCTTTGAAGTCCCGTCTTCCGCGTTTTTGAAGCAGAGGATCAGATATCGGGAGGGCGTACTGCTGGCGGGGATGATCCGCCAGGGCAGCGGGTTCAAATCCCGCCCAGTCCCCACTTCTTCTGGAACTGGAGCTTCTGTTGGCTATTCATCCAGTGGCTACCGTCACAGTAGGGCTTGTTCTCTGACTTTCCACAGCGGCAGAGGGTAACCCTGTTGCGGGATTCATACATACTGCCATCGGCGGATTCAATAGGAACACCGCCGCGAACCCAGATGGGACCTTCACAGCCCTTTTGTTTATCGTGTACCAGCACCAGAGACGGAACAAATTCCTTCTCAAAGGATTTGCCAGTTTTCTTATCCCACAGCACCAGTCGTCCCGAGGGACAGATCATGGCCTCTTCAATGGCGGTTTGTCGCGCTTCTGGATCGTCTGATTTTTGTATGAGATTCCTTATACCACCAGCCCGGAGACAGAAACGGGAGTGGTCGCAGAATTCATGAGCATCGGTTAGTTTTAGTTCCGGACCTTCAAATATCTCCGCTTTTTCTAGGTAGGGCTTTCTGCTGGCGGTTTCACTGCCATCGAAACCGATCTCCCGGTGGGTCCCGTCACAAAAGGGCTTATTTTTAGATGCACCGCAACGGCACAGGATATAGGTCTCCTGCAGAGGGTATTCTCTTTTATCAATTAATTCCCGGGTGTGGCCCGCCTCATCAGTTACTATTACCTGTTCGTATAGGGGTAATCCACCAGTAACCCGATATGGACCGTCTTTAATTATCTTAATCCTCATTTCTTGCTTTTTGGTTGCCATGCTAACCGCCACCTGTTTTTAGACGGGAATAAGATTGGCATCGACGGTAGTGTCCCTAACCGCCTCAAGCACCTTCTCCGCCGCCGAACACCTCTCCACCCCGAGACTCATCCGCGGCCATCTCCTTCAGGGCTTCAACGTCTATCTGCCTCATCTTGAACCTGGTAACCAGGATGCCGGTCATGATGGCATCGCTATGCTTCGCTCTTTTTGCCAATCTTTCCCCATCTCCAGCTCATTAGCCCAATCTCCCGGCCAGGCCCCTCTAAAGTAGTTGATGAGTGAATAATAGCTTGTGCTCAGAGGCGGCTTCAACCGCCAACTACAAGTATCCATAACGATTATATGTATAGTTTGCCGCGTTTTGCACTGTAAGGACGAGGGCAAGCTAACCGGCTGAGCTCTTAAGGCCAAAGAATTCGACAGACGTGTCCCACCGTAGATGCGCCGATCGAAGCTCCAAAGCCTGAGAGGTGCTGTCTCAGGGCAGCATTCGGAAAGCACCGGAGAGGCTGAGAGACTCCTAAGTCGGGAGATATGCACGCCTTAATCGGCGTAGCATGCCTTGAATCAGCGATATCTGGAAACACCTCGCCAGGCTGCAGGGCGCGGCACAAAGCCGAAGGCGGAGGCAAGTAGCAGGCCCAGCACTACGGTGTCGGGTTCCCGTGAGACGGACGCTGTGTCAAAATCCAGTGCTGCGTTTGCCTTTGACCCGGTTTGAGTCGGGCTCGGGGCAAGGTCAGGCCATCACTACGGTGATCGGTTCCTTCGAGAAGGGCGCTGTGGATTCGGCGCTGGCCTGCCTGAGACTCGATATGCTGTTTTCGAATTATTCTTCGTTCAAGTTGTCGACATCGATTTTATTGGGCCGAAAGCCTTATATATCGACAAATGACGTATGGTGTATTGGCAAAGGTCGATGGCCATTTTCCCTCCTACATCCAATGACTTTTGCCTCCCTCCTTCTTATTTGTCAGCGCTTCTTAAGAGCCAGTGCATACGATTTCATCCATCCTTAGATTTCCGGAGAAAGACTTATAGCCCAACTCACCTATGATTTCCTTCAAGAATGCCAGCCAGAAGGAGGAGGCAAATTAGGGCGGAGTGGTGGGCTTGAAGACTGGCCAGGCCCTAGGCTCCATTTATGCCCCATCGCGCAAGATGTGGGGTCTGCTCGTTTCAAGCAAAGGCGCGCGGGACAGCTATTCTGATTTAGATCTATGACACTTTTTACAGTTTCTAAAAAAAAGGAAGCGTCCTGCAAGTTACACACACAGAACGGATCTGAGATCAGCCAGTATATCCCAGTTCTTTGGCCTCGGTGAAGGCCGCATTAGCTTCTGTTGTCTTGCCTAATATATTGAGAGCAACACCTTTGTTGTACCAGGCGGCAGCATCGTTTGGATCTAGCTTGATAGCCTCATCGTAGCATTTGATGGCCTCATCGTACTTGCCCTGGCTAAAGAGAGCAACGCCTTTGTTGCACCTGGCCGCAGCATCGTTTGGATCTAGTCTGATGGCTTCGTCATAGGCTTTGATAGCTTCATCATACCTGCCCAGGTCATCGAGAGCATTGCCTTTGTTGTACCAGGCCATTGCAAGTTTGGGACCTAACCTGATGGCCTCTTCATAGACTTTGATGACCTCGTCGTACTTGCCCTGTTTACCGAGAGCACCGCCTTTGCCGATCCAGGCATCTGCATCCCCCGGATTGAGCCTGATGGCCTCCTCATAGGCTTTGACGGCTTCATCGTACTCGCCCTTGAGAATACAGAGCAAGACCTTTGTTGTTCCAGGCTATGGGATTGTTGGGAGCTAGTCTGATGGCCTTGTCCAAAGCTTGGATGGCATCAGCATAGTTACCCTGGTCATGGAGAGCGACGCTTTTGTTGAAACCAATCTTCTGCTGTCTGCTGACATTGTACTGATGTCATCAATCTCATGAGATCGAGAAAGTCCTTTACGAAGATATGTTTGTTGGCCCCTCGTAAAACAGAAATTTGATCGAGATCGAGACCACAAATATCTTCGTCTTGTGAAACGTAGAACTAATTACCGGCTTATTGCCGGTGAACGAGCTGCAGCCCCATGCATTAGTTTTTGTCTCTCATCGGCCAAATCCCTTCATATCATACGCCTCTTTCACCAGCGCCGGTGCCACGGTGGCATAGATCTCCGTCGTGGAGAGCCTCTTGTGCCCCACCAGGCTTCTGAATCATTGGCACCGGCACGCCAGCCATGAGCGCGTTCACCACATGGCTGTGCCTGAGTATGTGAGGCGTTACCTTCCTCCGAGAGAGCTTCTGGCGGCGCGAGACCTCCTGGATCCCGGCCTCTTCTGCCAGCTGGTCTATGGTCCGGAGGAGGGTCTTGGCGCTCAGGTGGCCGAACCTCCGACCAGGAAAGAGCCACTCCTGGCCAAGCTGAATGCTCTCTTTGATAGCCTGCAATGTGGCTTGGCCCACTCGGGCGGCCCGGAATGGCAGGTCTTCGTCCTGCTGCTCTGAATTCTGACGAACCCGTTATGAAAATCGATGTCTGAGACGCGGGTAGTGACCAGCTCCTCCAACCAGGCAAAGGAGACAATTCGTCTCATACACCCTTGAAGGTAATAATGCCATTGACAAGGTAGGTCCTCGATTATAGGGCATTTTACGAGGTCGTTCTGAGAATCCATTCTTTGCACTTATTACTATGAAGAATATCGAGAGTAGTGATATTACTATGACGACTATTTCTAAGACAAAATGCGTCGATAGCCATTTAATTAAATTTAAATAGTTAAAAATACAAGTAATCTATTGGAGCCTCCGAAGAGTTTACTCCCTTCACGCCCTCGAAGGCTCGTTACTCCCTTCATTTTCGCCCCGCTCCTTCTTTGCTCTCAACTCTCTGAAGCGTCCAAGCCGTCGTGCTCTCTCCGGCATCATTCCATCATTTGTATCTTATTCATACTTTCATTTATGCAAAAATAGATCACTGATATTGTTTTCTGACAAAACTATTTAACCTTATACGTAGTTGTAGGTATTATGGCAGGAGTCCTTGAGCGCATGAGACGGCCCCGGAAGGAGCTTGTGAAGCCCTGTGAACCTCTGAATGCTGCCTCGCTCAAAGTCCTGGAGCTTCAGATCGCAAAGGAGATCCTGGCAGAAACCTTTGGGATCTCGATTCCGGAGGTGGAGGAGATGATCCGGAATCACGTCGAAGATGCCAGTTCCCAGGAATGTCGCCAGGAGGAAGATGGCTATGGTCGCAGGAGTTCGGGTGGAAGGATGAGATTGAGACTTCTTCTCGCATTAGTCCTGATTCATCTTTTTGGCATTTCCTCAGATCATGCGATTTTCCTTCAAAAGAATGGGTCGATAATGTTGAGGACTAAATTTGGGTTGTACCAAGGCCTATCTGGCAACCTATCTCACAAGCTCGCCTACAAATGATCTCTGCCACGCCGTCATATGTCGCCTCGCTTTGCTTTTCTATTCAGCAAATGACAAAGATGGCGAATGAATCTCCAGACACGCATGATCATGCCCCACGAGCGCGTGTGCGAGCGAGCGGCGCGGGACTGCGCTCGGGGCGACGCCCCAAAGACACTTTTGGCAGTCTCAAAAAAATGTACTAGTACAGCGAGGCCGAAATAAACCAATTTTTTAACTTCGCGGCTTCGCGCCTTCGCGTGAAACCGGACCCGGTTGAATCTTACACGAAGCCGCGAAGAACAATCAGCCTTTCACAAAGGCACGTTATCCACTCACAATCATGGCTTTAATTAGGCCCGGCTGTACTAGAAAGTTTTGATGCGAAAGTTGTATCGCCACCTCGTGCCTCCTTTCACGGCCTAAATATTATTCCGAATCAGAGTAGTAAACCGATGGCACCATTGCATCCCGCATGCAAATATAAGCTACTCTATGATTTCTTTGGTCATCAAATTCGTTGTCCCTTACAAGCTGTGGGCATCCAATGCAAAAACGCGGGTTGTGATTATCGAATTTTTCAATGAATGGACACTTATCAGTCGGTCTCATTATGCCTCCTAGTCCTGGTATCGGTAGTCAAGATGTTAATAACTTGTGTACAAACAAGGAGTTATCGCTTTGAAGATGCCTCTCTTTCCAAGAATGTCGCCAGGAGGAAGGTGGGCTATGGCCACAGGAGTTCCTGGTGGAAGGATGAGGTTAAATTTTCTTCTCGCAACAGTCCGGATCTCGCCTTGGACATTTCCTCAGAGGATGCGAGAATCCTCCTGCAAAGAATAGTCTGATAATATTGAGGCTGAACTTGAGCCATGCTAAAGCCGATCTGGCAACTCTTGCACGCAAGGCCCGCCAGCGAACGCTCGCGCCCGCGCAAGGCGAGAATTGCATCAGAAAAATCAAATACAAAGAACTCCCAACTTTCTCTAAGATGAAGCGGCTTACTGCATACGTCTCGGGCAACGTTCAGAAGGTGGGCTACAGAGGCAAAGTGGCCCAAACTGCCATGGCCCTCGGCTTGAAAGGCACTGCAGAGAACATGCCTGATGGAAGGGTCAAAATCATAGCCGAAGGCGATGAGGACAAGCTGAGATGGTTCGAAGAGGCCATTGCCATTAAGAATACACTTATTAGCGTCTCCTCCGTGGAGAAAACCTATTCCCAGGCGAGCGGCGACGTAGGCGGATTTTATAAACTTGTGACAACGGGCGAGACCGATTCCCGTCTGGATCAAGGTATTGAGGTATTGAAGGATCTGCTAGTCGCGGTCAAGGAAATGGATGCAAACCTTGGCGGCAAGATGAACGATCTTGGATGCAAGATTGATTGCGTGGGAAACAAGATGGACAATCTTAGCGGCAAGATGGACACTCTTGGCGACAAGATTGATTGCGTGGGAAACAAGATAGAGGGCCTTGGCGGCAAGATGGATTCCATGCTCGACAAACAGGACAATCTGATAACTGAAGTCAAGGACGCCAGGAAGGACCTCACAGAGTACATGGACCAGAGGTTTGAGCGGATCGAGGTCGATGTTGCAGAGATGAAAACCGCGCTGAAAGAAAAAGGAATAATTTAGCCGGGCCTTGCCCCTTTTGCTGATATACTTTCGGCTCTGCATCTTAGAAATGTCGTTTCTTTAACTCAGACTCAATCTGCCCCGACCAGTCTCACAAAAAGATTGATCACCCAGAACCGCACCTACCCTTGAGGAATAGGTGCGATCCATGAATCAGACTGAGGCCATCGAGAAGGCGAAGGAGCACTTCGCCAAGCTGCTGGACTCGCAGCTCAAGCGTGTTGACCAGATGAAGGCGGGAGAGGATTGGGCGGATTATAGCAAGCTCAAACCCATCGTCATCGGCATCGTAGCCGGTGACGGCATCGGCCCCTACATCACCAAGGAGGCCGTGCGCGTGCTGGAATACCTGCTGGCCAAGGAGATTGCGGCAGGAAAGGTTCAGCTCAAGGACATCCCCGGCCTGACCATCGAAGAGAGGGTTGCGGTCATGAAGGCGCTGCCGGAAGAGACGCTGGCCGCCCTGAAGGATTGCCACGTCATCCTCAAGGGGCCGCTGACCACACCCAAGAAAGGCGACAAATGGCCGAACCTGGAGAGCGCCAATGTGTCCATGCGCCGCGAGCTGGACCTCTTCGCCAACGTCCGGCCCGTGAAGGTGCCGGAGAAGGGCATCGACTGGATCTTTTACAGGGAGAACACGGAAGGCGAGTACGTCCTGGGCAGCAAGGGCTTCAACGTCACCGACGACCTGGCGGTGGACTTCAAGGTCATCACCACACAGGGAGCCGAGCGCATCGTGCGCCTGGCCTTCGAGTATGCCAAAAAGAACAACATCAAGCGTGTCTCCGCCGTCACCAAGGCCAACGTCATCAAGGCCACGGACGGCAAGTTCCTGGAGACCGCCCGGCGCGTGGCCAGGGAATATCCGGACATCCAGTTCGACGACTGGTTCGTGGACATCATGGCCGCCAAGCTGGTGGACGAGAAGCGCAGGAAGGACTTCAAGGTCATCGTGCTGCCCAACCTCTACGGCGATATCCTGACCGATGAGGCGGCGGAGTTTCAGGGAGGCGTGGGCACTGCCGGGAGCGCCAACATCGGCAAGAGGTACGCCATGTTCGAGGCCATCCACGGCTCGGCGCCGCGCATGGTTGAGGAGGGACGGGCCGGTTATGCCGATCCGGCCAGCATGATGCGAGCCTGCGTTATGCTGCTGCGCCATATCGGCTTCGTGGATCATGCCGCAAGAATGGAGATGGCGCTGGACATCTGCGGCCAGTTCGAGAAGAAGGTCGTCCTCACGGGCCGAGCCGACGGCGCGACGGGTGCCGAGTTTGCCGACTACGTCATGGAGACCGTCAAGGACCCGGGCCTGGAGAGCCGCTGGAAGAGCTACCAGAGGTAAAGCTTTAGCCGAATAAGGGCACTAGAATATCTGTGGAAAATTTCGCAGAAGCATATCTCAAGCTGAGCCGGGAGGACTTCTCCCTGCTTGGCGCCATCGAGACGGGGATGAAGGCCCATGAGTGGGTACCCATCTCAGAGATCTCGCGACTATCCGGCGTGCCTTTGCGCAAAGCCGAGCATAGGCTGGAGCTTCTCTTTGAGCAGAAGCTGGTCACACGGGAGACTCTGCACTACGATGGCTTTCAGATGGACTTCGACGCCTACGATCTTCTGGCGTTATCCGATTTTGTAAAACGCAATTTTGTACTGAGCATTGGCGACCAAATAGGAGTTGGCAAGGAGGCGGTGGTTTATGCCGCCCTGGGTGAGGGACCTCTGGCCATCAAGTTCCACCGCCAGGGAAGAGCCTCTTTCAAGCATGTGCGCCGCCTGCGTGACCACCTCACCGACCTGCCGCGCGTGCCCTGGCTCCATGCCGCTGCGCTTGCCGCTCGTCATGAGTTCGAGGTCATGAAAAAGCTCTATCCGGCAGTGGCTGTGCCAAAGCCCGCGGCATTGAGCCGACACGCCCTGGCCATGGAGATGATCGCAGGCGACCAGCTTGGCAGGGTCACGCTCAACAATCCCCAGGATTGCCTGGACATGATCCTGGATGATGTGAGAAAGACCTGGAATCTAGGCGTTGTCCATGCCGATCTGAGCGAGTTCAACATCCTGGTGGCTGAGGAGGGCCCCAGGATCATCGACTGGCCGCAGGCGGTAGACCTCGCTCATCCTCATGCTGAGGAGCTTTTGGCAAGAGATGTTTCCAATGTGCTGCGCTTCTTTGCGCGCAAGTACAGGATCGAAATGCCGCTGGAAAGAGCCCTGGGAGTGGTGAGAGGGTTGGAGGCCGGGCAGGTTTGACCATCTTCGGAGTGGACATCGCCAGCGGATCGCCCCACAGCCGCCAGAGCCCGAGCTACTCGCTGGTCATTCTGGAAGGAGATTCGGCCACAAGCCACCACATGATCAGCAGGCATAAGCTCATCCGGCTTATCCGGGAGCGCCAGCCGGAGATTGTGGCTCTGGACAATGTTTACGAGCTGGCGGAGGATCGAGCGGATCTCCTCAACCTATTGCGGCGTCTGCCGGCAAAGACGAAGCTGGTGCAGGTGACGGGCGGCGAGCGGCCCGAGTCTCTGGTAAAGGTGGCCAGGTGGCACGGCATCACCTTCGACCGCACCAAGTCCCTGGAGGAGGCAGAAGCCTGCGCCCGGCTGGCGGCCAGGGGCGTCGGTGCCGTTCTGTTTGCCTTTGAGGACCGCACCTTTGTCAAGGTAAGCCGCCGCCGCTCGCCGGGCCGGGGAGGCTGGAGCCAGAACCGCTACTCTCGCAAGATTCACGGTGCGGTGAAGGGCCTGGCGCGCGAGGTGGAAAAGCAGCTGCATGAGGCAGACCTGGAGTTCACCTCAAGGGCGGTGGAGGGCCTGGGCGGCTACACCAGGGCGGAGTTCATTGTGGAGGCGGCGCGCGATAAGGTGCATATCAATCCCGGTTACTACTGCGATGCCCAGCTGAAGGTGCAGAGCATCGAGCGGCCCGAGCTGAAATGGGGGCCGCTTCTGCAGAGGCGCGGATACATCATCGTGGGCCTCGATCCGGGAACCACGACCGGCATTGCCGCCTTAAATCTCAGCGGTGAGCTGGTCGACCTGATCAGCTCCCGTGCCATGTCTTCTTCGGATGTGATCGAATGGATCGCAGCGCGCGGGCGGCCTCTGATGGTGGCGACCGATGTATTTCCCACCCCCGGAGCCGTGGAGAAGGTGAAGCGGGCCTTCAATGCCGTTCTCTACTCGCCCGGCGCGGATGTTCCGGCAGAAGAAAAAATCGCTATGGCCAAGGAGTTCGGCTACAAGAACGACCATGAGCGGGATTCTCTGGCGGCGGCGGTCGGTGCGTTCAAAAAATATAAAAATAAATTCCTGCTCGTCGAGAAGAAGGTTCCTTCCGAGATCGATCCCGACGAGGTAAAAGCGCTGGTGGTCAAGGGATATTCCATCGAGAATGCCATCTCCGAATTCTTGCAGCCGCCACCCCAGCCCGAGATCAGCCACCCTCCTGCCGCGCCCGCCACGGCCCAGGATGTGCAGCCGGAAGCGTCGGCATTGAAAAACCAGAATCTGCAGCTGGCCGAGCAGGTTAAAACTCTGCGGAAATATCTCGATGAACTCCGGGCGGAGGGTGCAAAGAAGGATGCGAAGCTGCGCGACCTGTCCGGCAAGCTCGACAGAATGAGGAATAAGAGGGCCCGCGAGATCAAGCGAGACCAGGAGATCCGGATTCGAGACAAGGAGATCGAGCGACTGCGATCCGTGCTGCGAGCGGAGAGGAAATACATCAAGAAACTGAAGAAATCCCTCTCGCGCCAGAAGAAGACGGAGCAGATCGAGGAGGTGAAAGGCCTGCGGCGGCTGAAGCTGCTTGAGGCCTTCTCCCGCGAGGCTGTGGCATCGGCCCAGGAGCGCTGGGGTCTGGAAGAGGGAGACATGGTCCTGCTGCAGGACGCCAGCGGCGGCGGCAGGAGCGCGGCAGATCTCCTCATTGAGAAGGGAATTGAGGCCATAATCACAGACAGCGAGATGGCTCCCGCAGTGCGAGAGCACTTTTACGAGAAGGGCATACCGGTTTTGTCAAGCCACGAGCTGCCTGTGCAGATGATCGACAGTCTGCCGTTTGTCCGACCGGAGGATGTCGAAGCCGCCCGCGCCCGCTGGGCGGAGCAGATGAAAGAGCATCAGGATGCCCGCCAGGCGGAGCGGCTGGAGAACATCATCCAGGAGTACCGGGTGGAGCGGAAGAAGGAAGAGAAGAGGAAACAAAAGCTGGCCAGCGGCTCGGCGGCAAGAGAGAGTCCGGCCTTTCAGTGAAGCGATCGTCTTGCATTCCAGTGCTGGAATCTTGGCTCGCAGGGTTTCTAGCAGGGACGGCTTTCTCTTCTAAATGCTGCCGGGCTTCTGTCACCATACACTTTGGTGATTTGCGAGCCTGCCATGCGGTCGCCGCAATGCTGCCTTCCCCATCTCGCCTCGCCTTTCCTTCTCGTGCGAGGCAGATCGAGCGCGGGGTCGCTCGTGGGCGGGCGCGGCCAGGTGGAGACGGGCGAAATGTTCCCGGGCTGTAACTTCACGTAAGAGTGTAAAATTTTTTATTTATATCCGATGATCCATGGAACATGTATACTGTTTATAACTATGATCTCTCTCATACTTTATGAGCCGGCATATCCAGCAAAAGAGTTAAATCGTTCTATTGGATATCGGCGAATGCAGTCTCTTCAGGGAATAATTCTTTTAAAATCGTGTGAGATAGTAGAGACGGCCTCGTTATTACGTGGTTATTATTTCTCTAGGAGGAAGCATAAAATCTGCATGCGCAGTTAAGGCAAAATCAATAATACATGATATTACTATTCGTCCAAATGTCCCCTACATTAAAATATCTTTGCATACGAATTCAATCAGTGGTGGGACAGATGGTACAAGTAGATGAGACTGATCTGGTTTACAAAGGCCCCTGGGTGAGAA
>Ga0074195_1001315_pt1 | contig 35984 bp, 22 predicted proteins | sample EPASupsiteHSE623_FD_64525 | JGI IMG/M metagenome (GOLD analysis project Ga0074195, IMG submission 64525) | Bioremediated contaminated groundwater from EPA Superfund site, New Mexico - Sample HSE6-23 | ecosystem: Environmental > Aquatic > Deep subsurface > Groundwater > Contaminated ... | reverse complement strand
CCTTTCGGACGATAATACCGGTGACCTTTATATTATCGGACTTTGGATGTATGGAGTTCTTGACAGTAAGAATGGAAAATGGATCGAATCAATTACAGATACATCCACCGTATGGAACCATCAGTGGAAAAGCTATGGATCCCAGCCTGGCTATGATGAAAAACGCAGCTCACAGGTTTTAGTTTCAAAAAGTACAGATGACGGCCTGACATGGAGTGAACCGGAAAATATCACCAAACAGGTGAAGAAAGAGGAATGGTGGTTGCTGGCTCCGGCTCCGGGACATGGAATTACCCTGTCGGACGGAACCGTGGTTTTCCCTTCTGAAGGACGGGATAAAGATGGGGTGCAGTTTTCGACCATCACATGGAGTAAAGACGGCGGCAAAACATGGGTCACCGGAAATCCGGCCTGCACCAATACCAATGAATGTATGGCAGTTGAACTCACAGACCATTCGATTATGCTGAATATGCGCGAACGGGGCAACCGGGGTTTGACGGAGGGTAACGGTCGTGCAGTTGCAGTGACAACTGATCTGGGAAAAACATGGACGGTACATCCGACATCGCGTAAAGCATTGATTGAACCAGCTTGTATGGCTTCAATTCATAGACATACCTACCTGGAAAACGGTGATGTGAAAAGCGTACTGTTCTTCATGAATCCCAGTTCAAAAACAACCAGGAATAATTTTACAATCAAGACCAGTTTTGATAACGGGGACAGCTGGCCGGAATCCAATTGGTTATTGCTGGATGAATGGAACGGCAACGGTTATTCATGCATCACATCGGTTGATGAAAAAGCAATCGGTGTCTTGTATGAAGGAAGCCAGGCAGATCTTGTATTTCAACTGATCTCCGTTAGTGAACTTATAGACAAATAACAATGAAACGACTTTTTATTTTTCTTCTGTTACTTCACAGCATATGCGCGGGTTCTGTTCAGCAGAAAGCTGATCAGATGAGGCTTTCCAATCCCGGAACCTTTTCAATGATCCTTCTTTCCGATCCCCAAAATTATATTAAATATGATTATAATCAACCCATATTTGAATTGATGACAGCATGGGTTGCCAGTAATACAGACAGCCTGAATATCAAGGCCGTTTTATGTACGGGTGATCTTGTCGATCAAAATGAATGTATTTTACCGCCTCATCCCCGTTTTGGGAACCAGACCAGCACACAACAATGGGAATATGTATCGTATGCTTTTAAACGTCTGGACAATCAGGTTCCTTATATCATTTCTACAGGTAATCACGATTATGGTTACCTGCATGCAGAGAACGCCATGAGTCACTTCCCTGAGTATTTCCGGTTCGACCGTAACAGTTGCTGGAAGAAATCGCTGGTGGCAAATTGCAACAATCGCTCAGGCATGCCCACACTTGAAAATGCCGCCTTCGAAATAGACGATAAAAATTGGGGTAAAATACTTGTTATTGCTCTGGAATTTGGTCCGCGCGACGAGGTATTAACATGGGCAAAAGGACTGGCAGCAAATGAAAAATTTGCGGGGCATAAGATTTTCGTAATCACGCATTCATACCTCACAGGTAAAAATACACGGATTGAGAAAGAAAACTACCAGATTACTCCAACCAACTCAGGAGAAGAGATCTGGAAAAAACTCATACAGCCATCCTCGAATATCCGGATGGTTATCTGCGGCCATTATGCAGTGCCGGATGAAAGTTTTGAAAATAATACCGGATACCGGTGCGATAAAAATGTAGCAGGGAAGGAGGTTCATCAAATGATGTTTAATGCCCAGTCGCTGGGAGGTGGTATGAGCGGAAACGGAGGTGACGGATGGCTTCGGATCCTTGAGTTCCTTCCCGATGGTCAAACCATTCAGGTTAAAACCTATTCTCCGTTGTTTGGATTTTCTCCTTCCACCAAAGGAATGGCGTGGAGAAAGGAAAAATATGACCAGTTCAATATTGTAATCAGATAATATGAGTAAAAAGCTATAGAGCATTGCTGAAAATGAAACGACTAACCTTCCTCTCTCTCTTTATTGTAAATTCGTTTACATTAATTGCATCTCAGAACTATTTTGAGTTTTCCGCTCTACCTATTTTGACGCCCGATTCAGTATTTTTAGGATTAAACGGAGCTTACGCCGGGATTGACGATGATGTTTTAATTATTTCAGGAGGCTCAGATTTCAATGATACAACAGGTGGTTATTCAGACAGGATCTTCTTATTGAAGAAAAATGAAAAAACATCCTATTCCTGGACAAAAATGCCTGAAAGGATTCCATCTGCTTCAGCATACGGAGGCGCTGTTCCTACTCCGTTTGGGTTGCTTTGTTTTGGAGGGACCAATGGCGATCAGTGCATTTCGGAAAGCTGGTTTATCAATTATATCCCGGAGAACGGGAAGATCGATATCAGACCAGGTCCGGCGCTTCCTGTTCCGCTCTCTAATTTCACTTTTGCAAAAGTAGACAACAATCTGTTTATCGCCGGCGGCATTTCTGAAGAAAACGGACCATCCGGAAACTTCTTTTTTTCACTGGATATGACAGAGAATGACGCTGAGTTGTGGAAATGGAAAATTCTTCCTGCCTGGGATGGACAGTCATTGGCTTTTGCGGTGGGAGTGGCCCAAAGTGATGGCGGGAGCAACTGTTTTTATCTTTTTCCAGGGAAGAATATGGATAACAACGGAAAGACTGGACTGCTTTCTGATGCCCATGTTTATAACCCTTTCTTAAAAAAATGGGCTGTAATTGCATGGGCGGACAGTCTTATGGGCGGAACTGCTTTTCCTGTTGGCGCCAGTACTATTGTTTTTATCAATGGTGAAGACGGAGAGTTGACAGGATTCAATACCATTACGAAGGAATCCTATAAAATTGGCCAGATACCGATCACGGGACAGGTTACTTCGGGAGTGAGATGGAGCAATGAATATGTTTTTCCTGCTGAAAAACCAGGAGAGGGAACAGAATTATTTAGGATCAATATTAAAGAGGATATCCGGCACCTGAAATTTTGGGATATTGTGGTCATTGCCGTTTATTTTCTTTTTCTGGCCTGGATGGGTTATTTTTTCTCAAAAAGGCAAAAAAACACGCACGACTACTTTAAAGGGGGCGGACGCATTCCCTGGTGGGCAGCCGGTTTAAGTATTTTTGGCACGGCGGTGAGCGCGATCACGTTTATGGCTATTCCTGCCAAAACCTTTGCGACGAACTGGACCTACCTGATGTTGAACATGACCGTATTTCTGGTGGCCCCGATTATTATCCTTCTTTTCATTCCTTTTTACAGGAAGCTCAATGTGACTACGGCCTATGAATTTCTGGAGAACAGGTTTAATTTAACCGTCCGGTTGCTTGGCAGCATTTCATTCATTGTTTATCAGATTGGAAGGATAGGAGTTGTTCTTTTTCTTCCATCCATTGCATTGAATGTGGTGACCGGGATTGATATTTTTGTCTGTATCGGGCTAATGGGCATCGTCAGTCTGATCTATACCATGATGGGTGGAATAGAGGCGGTGATCTGGACGGATGTGATGCAGGTGTTTGTTCTGATGGGCGGGGCTCTTCTGTCGCTGGCATTGATCATGCTGAATATTGAGGGGGGATTTTCAACCATTATGCAGGTTGCGACCGAAAATCACAAATTGCGCATGTTCGATCTGAGCTTATCAATGAAAGAACCCACAGTTTGGGTGATGTTGCTGGGAGGTATGTTTGCCAACATTACAACCTATGGGACAGATCAGACCATGGTGCAGCGTTATATGACTACCAGTACCCGGCAGGCGGCTAACCGAAGTGTCTGGACCAATGCAATATTGACAATTCCGGCTACATTCATTTTCTTTTTCGCAGGTACTGCATTATTTGCCTTTTATAAAGCATTCCCTGCCGAATTGAATCCAACATTCCAAAACAATGATGCAATTTTTCCCTGGTACATTGTTTCGCAGCTTCCTGAAGGCGTAGCCGGGTTATTAATTGCCGGGATTTTTGCTGCAGCCATGAGTAGCCTGAGCAGCAGTATGAATTCGGGAGCTACAGCTTATTCAACGGATATTCATTTTCGCTTTGGGTGGAGTAAAAATATCAATCAGTTAAAACTGGCCAGGGTGGCAACCCTGGTTATCGGGATTATCGGGACTTTATTCGCTTTCATGATGGCGACGATGGATATCAAGTCTCTTTGGGACGAATTCCAAAAAGTTTTGGGATTGATCATTGGCAGCCTTGGCGGCATATTCCTGCTGGGTATTTTATCGAAAAGGGCAAATTCGGCGGGAGCTTTAATAGGCATATCAATCAGCATTCTTGTGCAGATACTGGTAGCAATATATGAACCTGTGCACCTGATGGTTTATTCCGCAACCGGCGTAGTTTCATGCTTTGTGACCGGCTGGATTGCCAGTTGGTTTTTCAAAGCACAGAAAAGGGATCATTCAGATTAATTTTCTTTGGGAGATTTGGGAAGTGAATATTTTACCTCCGGCAGAACAGAAGATGGATTTTTCTTCAGTTTCTGCCGGTTTATTTTTTGCCCTTTTCAAATGCCTTTATAAAATTGGAAACAAATTCGCGGGTATATTTTTCATCTTCGTCCAGATCTGGATCAAGAATGGTAATTTCCATGCCCACAGCTTTAGGACTTGACAACAGATGCCCGAGCAAAAGGATCATTTCGTCGTATTCAAGCCCGTCGGCCTCACGGGAGTCGACCGCCGGCATGATCCGGTCGTTCAGTACATCCGCATCGAAGTGGATGAAAAAGCCATCCAGATTATTCCCATCGACCATCTTCAGAAATTGGGAAGTGCAGTTTTCAATTCCTGTTTCGCGGAGGCTTTTCAGATCGACATAGCGGATTTGCGAATCGAGAATGGGTTTTACGTAAGCCGGATCATATTCCCTGTTCCCTACGCACCAGATATGCTGCTCCATGAGATAGGGTTTCAGATCGAGGATGTTGGTCAGCTTTTCATGTCCGTAGCCCGTTACAATTGCCAGATCCATTCCGGCTGCGCCACCCGTATGGGAAAGTTCCGGCCAGATGAAGTCGGTGTGCCCGTCCAGATAAAACAGGCCATACGTTCCGCTTTGTTTCAGTGCCATTGCTGTTCCGATCAGAATACTGCAATCGCCGCCGATCAGAAGCAGAAAACTGTCCGTTTTCAGATGTTCCATCAGCAGGGCTGCCTGGTCTTCCGCATAATGAATGATCTTCTCTGCATTTCTGACTCCGGAATCCAAATCCTGTTCCATGGAATATTCGGGAGCTTCCAGGTTGAAGATTTGCTTAGGCTCCAACAGGTCATAAAGCCCTTGCTTTTTCAACCAGGCGGGCAAGAAGCGTACGCCGGGCTCTATGGCGACATCCGTTTTTTTGAGCCCGAGATTGGATGGAAATTCAAAAATTTTGATTTGCTGACTATTCATAATGAAGAATTTTCAGGTTAACGTATTTATTTATAACAAATCAAGTGCTTTTTTTGCTAACGCGTATATCGACTTTTTGGTTACCGGACGGCACAGGATGAGCAAATGTTTCCTTTAAACCTGAATGATGATTTTTCCGTCGGTTCTGCATTTCGGGATAAGGAGGGAAAATGGACCTATGTTTTTGCCAATGCAACCGGTTTGTCAAAGTCGATAGCAGTCAATAATCCCTTAGCCGGAGGACGCTTTGATATTTACAGGTGACCCTGCCGGAAGGTGATCATATGATTCGATCGTAGGAGCGCATTGGAGTGGGTAATGAAAAACTTTGTGTGGAGGTAAAGCCGAACACCGTTGTTCGTTGCCAACAAATAAGCGAATAGGTATGAACCGGTATTTTATGGATTAAGGTTCCTCTGCTTTATGTTAATAGCGGCTTTGCCCTCGGTGGATGCAAATGCCGGGCCTCATGAAAAATTAACCAGGAAACCTTTGAATATCGAACAGTGTATAAACGATAACTTTTCAACAGAAAAGATACTGCCGTTTTCTTTTGTATATGACGGGAAGGATTAGGACAGTTTTCTGTGATTTATAACTGGGAAATAACAGAAGGGAGTTCATCTTTTACTGAAATGCAACGTTGCCAGAAAGGGTTTAATGAGGTCAGGCCAGGCTGTTATCCTTTAACAACGGTCGAAGACATGACATCAGACGATATTTGGATGGCTTATCAGTTACATCGTCTGTCTAACAGCACTGGCTTTGTTATCGCTTTTCGCCGGGAGGGTTCTGAATACAGTTCCATTGAGTATAGGTAGAGTATGATTACGTGATGGTAAAGGAATAAAATCCCCGTTACTTGACTTCGGTATGCTGATGCAGGTACTGAACGTACAGGAGAGAACACGTATTATCCCAAAACCGGATAGAGCAGGATGCCGAAATGGTGTTTTTTTAGGAAATTTAAAGAACCTAAAATAAGCCGGTTATGAAAAGAATCTTGTTCAGGTCAGCACCTCTGGTATTGTTTGGATTGATCCTGTTGTCAGTTATCCTGAGTACCTCCCGTTGCCAGCCTCAAAAGAGAGATCTTCTAAAAGAGGTATTTGTTTCTCCTCCCGACAGTATGAAGCCGGGTGTTTACTGGTATTTTATGGATGGAAATGTAACCCGGGAGGCAATGACTGCCGATTTGGAATCGATGAAGGAGGCCGGCCTGGGCTATGTTCTTTTCCTGGAAGTGAATGTCGGTGTTCCTCGCGGGAAGGTCGATTTTCTTAGTGAGGAATGGCAGGATTTATTTGCTCACGCTGTTCACGAGTGCGAAAGGCTTGGTATCCGCCTCATATTGGGGTCGGGGCCGGGCTGGGCGGGTAGCGGCGGTCCGTGGGTGAAGCCGGAGCAATCGATGATGCACCTGGTTTCTGCTTCAATCGAAGTGAAGGGACCCTTGGCGACTGGTCCTGTCCTTCCAGTCCCGGCGCCACGAAATCCTTTTTTCGGGGAAGGCTCTGTTCCCGGTAACCTGAAAGCTATCCGGAATGATTGGTACGAGGATGTGGCCGTGCTGGCCTATCCGACGCCGGATGCCCGTCAGGAAATCACGAGGCTGGACGAGAAGGCGCTTGTTTACAGGGCTCCTTACACGTCTCAGCCGGGAGCCAGTCAGTTTCTGCCTTCACTGAAAGCCTATCCGGAAATTCCCGGAAGTGCCGTCAAGCAGGAAGATATCGTTAATTTAACGGACAGACTTCGTCCTGATGGCAGCCTGGATTGGGAAGTGCCTTCGGGGCGGTGGACGATTGTCAGGTTCGGAACGAGAAACAACGGAGCCATTACGCGCCCGGCCCCGGGACCCGGACTGGGCTTTGAATGTGACAAACTCGACACGGCGGCCTTTAATGCGCATTTTGAGGCATTTGTCGGCAAACTCCTGAACCGGGTGGGGGAAAGACAGCCGACTGAAAAGGGTGGCTGGACGATGATCCACATTGACAGTTGGGAAATGGGAAGCCAGAATTGGACCGGCCGGTTCAGAGAAGAATTTCAGGAGCGGAGAGGCTACGATCCGTTGGAATACCTGCCGGTTTACGCGGGGCAAACCGTCGGCAGCCTGGAATTAAGCGAGCGGTTTTTGTGGGATGTCCGCCTGACAACCCAGGAACTGGTATTGGAAAATCATGCCCTTCATTTTAAAAAGCTGGGCAGGCGAAACGGGTTCAGGCTTTCTGTCGAACCTTACGATATGAATCCCACGGCCGATCTGGACCTGGGAAGTGTAGCCGATGTGCCGATGTGTGAATTCTGGACTGACGGGCTGGGATTCAATTCCTCCTTTAGTTGTGTGGAAGCCACATCCATTGCCCATGTCCAGGGGAAGCCGGTCGTGGCGGCCGAAGCGTTTACCGCTGATGCCGCGGAAGCGTGGACCAGGTACCCCGGAAATATGAAAGACCAGAGCGACTGGGCATTTTGTGCCGGGATCAACCGGTTCGTGTATCATACTTTTGCGCATAAACCTTATGGCGACCGGTTGAAGCCGGGAGTAACGATGGGACCCTATGGTGTGCATTGGGATCGCGGACAAACCTGGTGGCCAATGGTTCATGCCTATCATGAATATGTGACCCGGTGTTCCTTTCTTCTTTCACAAGGCAGTTCTGTGGCCGATATTCTGTATCTGACACCTGAAGGTGCACCTTATGTGTTCCGGGCGCCTGCTTCAGCCCTGGAAGGAACAGATGTGCTGCCCGACCGGAAAGGCTATTCTTTTGACGGTTGTTCGCCGCTTCTTCTGCAAAATGCTGAAGTGCGGGACGGCCGGATTGTTTTTCCGGGTGGTGCTTCCTATAACGTGCTGGTGTTGCCTGATGTGGCAACCATGACCCCGGAATTGCTTGTCAAAATTGCTTCTTTGGTGAAAGCGGGAGCAACGGTCGTTGGTAATCCTCCGTCAAAATCACCCTCGCTGGTTAATTATCCGGCTTGCGACGAACAGGTGCGTAAACTGGCTGATGAACTTTGGGGCAGCAAGCAGATTTATCCAGGCACGGCTTCAGGCATAACCAGTAAGTATTCATCCGGGCAAATGGTTACAGAGCTATACCAGCATTACGATTCAACGGCAGCATTGCTTCAAAAGCTGGGGGTTGCTCCTGATTTTAAATCTTCAGGAGCAGTGCGGTACATCCACCGTTCGCTTCCTGACCGTGAGCTTTACTTCGTTTCAAACCGGACGGGTCATCCGGTTGAAGATGTTTGCTTGTTTCGAGACGGCACGCTGAATGCGGAATTGTGGGATGCTGTGACAGGTGATATCAGGCCATTAAATGGTCTTCAGCAAACGGATAATGGCGTATCACTGAAGGTGAAACTCGATGCTTCACAGAGCTTTTTCGTCGTATTTTATAAATCAGGCAAGCCTGGGGAAGCGGCACCATCAATGAATTTCCCGGATAAACAAACTATCAGCACCCTGGACGAATCCTGGACAGTGGCGTTCGATAGCCTGATGGGCGGCCCTAAAGAAGTGGTTTTTGAAACGCTGGACGACTGGTCAAAACGTTCCGAAGAAGGCATACGTTACTATTCCGGTATTGCCCGTTATACAAAAACATTTGATATGCCGGAATCTACGGAGGGATCGGAAGTCTATCTTGATCTGGGTGTCGTTAAGAATATAGTACGGGTCTGGCTGAATGGGGAAGACTTGGGTGTTGTCTGGACTTCGCCCTGGCAGGTCAGCATTACAAATGCCGTGAAGGAAAAAAATAACAGACTGGAGATTGAAGTTGCAAACCTTTGGGCCAATAGGCTTATTGGGGATGAGTCGCTACCGGATGATGGCGTGAAAGACGGCATGTGGCCGGACTGGCTGATTAATGGGACGCAACGCACCAGCGGGCGCTATACCTTTACTACACACAGGTTTTACAAAAAAGATGACCCATTATTAGAATCCGGATTGCTGGGGCCGGTGAGGATAATGGAAGAGAAAAATAAGATCATTGAAAAAAATAAATGATTTTTCACTCACCCGGTTTTTTCATCCGACTGTTATATAAACGTTAAATAAATCTGACGATGGAAAAAACCGATTCGATATTCCCCATTGCAGAGGTCATCGTAAAAAAAATCAGCGGTGAACTTAGTCCGGGGGAAGAAGACTTCTTCAATGCCTGGATCAATGCTTCACCGCGCAATCAGGATCTTTTTAATCGAATAACGGATGCTCAAAATTTGAAGGAGCGCAACAGGCTGGTCAGGGAAATTGATACCGCGCAAGCCTGGGGGCGCTACTTCCAAACGATAAAACATCAAAAAAAGGAACATTATTTCAGGGTCTGGAGATATGCCGCTGCCTTCTTAGTCCCGGTCATGCTGATGACCATTTTGTATTTTTATCTGCAACGGGATCGGGAAGATAATAAGGTGGTTCAGCAGGAACAGATATTGCCTGGATCCCGGAATTCTTTACTTGTATTGGGTAATGGAAAAAGTATTAATCTTCAGGAAAACAATTTATTGAGTATTGAAGAAGAAGACGGGACCCGGATTGTTAACGACAAGAAATGTCTGAGCTATCATCAAGCAGAAAGTGAAGTTAAAGGGGAAGCACCAAAAAATACGTTGATTATCCCCAAGGGAGGTGAATATAACTTAATCCTTTCTGACAGTTCTGAAATATATTTGAATTCGATGAGCAGACTTGTATTCCCTGTAAGCTTTTCAAAAGAAACCAGAGAGGTTTATCTTGAAGGCGAAGCATATTTTAAGGTAAGAAAGGACCAGAGCCGTCCCTTTATCGTTAATGTCAATGGAATTAAGATTGAAGTTTTGGGTACTACTTTTAATGTCAATGCATACAGTGACCAGAAACAGATTATTACGACTCTTGTTGAAGGAAAAGTGAAAATTCATTTGACTGACAGTCCGGAGAATGAATTTATATTAAGCCCTGACGATCAGGCCGTTTTTGACCCCGCTGGGAAAACGATCCAAATAAACCAGGTGGACGCGGTCAATTATATGCAATGGGTTAATGGGATTTATACTTTTAATGATCAATCACTTGGTGAGATCATGAGAACACTTTCCAGATGGTACGACTTTAATTATTGGTTTGAACAGCAGGATATTGAAGACATTACTTTCAAGGGGGGATTAAACAAATATGAAAGTATTGAACCTATTTTGGAGATTATTGCGAGTACAGGCAAAGTCGATGTTACTGTAAAGGGGAAAAACATCGTATTCAGTCAAAAATAAAAAAGGCAGGAAATGTTCGCACCATTTCCTGCACTTACATTCCCGTAATTATTAACAGAAATGTTGAATTAAAAGAGAGCTTAAATTTATGAAAAAAAAACGAATTGATTGCTTTCCCTTATGGGGGAGCAGGCTAAAATTATTTAGGGTTATGAAACTCATAACTTTTTTTCTATTAGTTGGATTCCTTCAGGTTTCAGCTAGTATTTACTCACAAACCGCTAACATTAAGCTTGATATTAAAACATCAAGCCTAAGCGATGTTATTGAGAAAATTCAAAAACAGACCGACTTCGTTTTCTTTTATTCTCCGGCAGACATTGCCGGTATTTCGGTTTCCAATGTAGAACTTGACGGCGTTAGTTTAGAAGAAGCTCTGGACAAGTGTTTAAAGAATACTCATCTGGAGTACAAAGTCAAGTACAATGCAGTTATTCTTAAAGGAGCAGAACCAGAACCGGTAACCCAGGATCAGCAAGGCCTCAAAATTACCGGTGCGGTATCAGACGACGACGGAGAACTCATGCCTGGTGTAAATGTGGTAGTTAAGGGAACCACCATGGGAACGACAACTGATTCCAAAGGTGAATTTACAGTCATTGTTCCTGGTGACACCTCTGTCATCCAATTCCGGATGATTGGGTATAAGATGGAGGAAATTATGGTAGGAAAGCGGCGAATCATACCTGTTACACTAACCGAAGAAGCAACCGATGTTGGTGAAGTTGTCGTGGTTGGTTTTGGCAAACAGAAAAAAACGGATTTGGTTGGTTCTGTTACATCGATTAACTCGGGTGAATTGAAAAAGGTTTCTTCAAGCAACGTAACCACGATGTTAGCGGGAAATATTGCGGGGATTATTTCCTATCAACGAAGCGGGGAACCCGGGGCCGACAATGCTGATTTCTTCATTCGTGGGGTGACCACTTTCGGATATAAAAAAGATCCCCTGATCCTGATCGACGGCGTTGAAGTATCCAGGACGGATTTAGCCCGTATGCAGCCTGATGATATAGCCAATTTTTCCATCATGAAAGATGCCACTTCGACTGCTGTATACGGAGCACGTGGAGCCAATGGCGTGATTGCCATTACCACAAAGGAAGGGAAAGAAGGAAAAATGAATATCTCGTTGCGGATAGAAAACGCTTTTACAATGCCAACCCGAAATGTTGAACTGGCTGACCCGATTACCTATATGCAATTGGCCAATGAAGCTGTATTAACCAGAACTCCCGATGGTACAACACCATATTTGAAGTCTAAAATTGATAATACCATTGCAGGCACCAATCCTTACGTGTATCCGACAACCGACTGGTACAATGAGATGTTTGAAGATTATGCCAGTGTGCAGCGGGTTAACCTGAATGCAAGCGGTGGCGGAAAAATTGCCCGTTATTACCTGGCAGCCACATTTAATCAGGACAATGGGAACCTGAAAGTGGATAAGCGAAATAATTTTAATAATAATATTAAACTAAAGACATACTCCCTGAGGTCAAATGTTAATTTTAACCTGACCAAGACCACCGACGCAGCTCTTCGTCTGTCTGCTGTTATTGACGATTACACGGGACCGATCAACGGTGGTACAACAGTCTACAATCAGGTGATGCATGCCAATCCTGTCTTATTTCCTCCATACTATGCACCAGACAAGGCAAACGTGGCAACCAACCATATTTTGTTCGGTAATGCCGGAGAAAAGAGTCCGTCTTACGTTAATCCGTATGCAGAGATGGTGAGAGGCTATAAGGATTATTCCAGAACTGCGATCAATGCCCAGTTTGAGCTGACCCAGGATTTATCGGTTGTTACAGAAGGGTTGTCTGTCCGGGTCTTGTTCAATACTTCCCGTTATTCATATTTTGATGTATCCCGTTTTTATAATCCTTATTACTATAAAGTCGATACTTATGACAAAACGAGCGACGTCTATACCTTAACCAGTCTGAATGAAACTACAGGTACGGAATATCTGGGATACCGGGAAGGAGCAAAAGAAGTGAGTTCTTCCACCTACATCGAATTGATGGCGAATTATACAAGGACATTTGCTGAAGACCATGCCGTTAGCGGGATGCTTGTTTATACCATGCGTAATTCGATTGCCGGAAATGCCGGGAATCTTCAATTGTCCTTACCCCACAGGAATTTAGGCTTATCCGGGCGAGGAACATACGCTTACAAAGGAAAGTATTTTGGAGAATTTAACTTTGGATATAACGGAAGTGAGCGTTTCTCCAAATCTAACCGTTTCGGTTTCTTCCCTTCGGCAGGTTTGGCCTGGACCGTTTCAAAGGAAGATTTTTGGTATTCCAAAGCCATCTCCAATTTCAAATTGAGGGCAACTTACGGCTTGGTCGGTAACGATGCGATCGGCAGTGATTACGACCGATTCTTTTACCTTTCCAATGTGGACATGAATAGCGGCGCCCGTGGTGCTCAATTTGGCATCCCCGGTAACTATTATTACCGCGATGGAGTATTGGTTACAAGAAATGCCAATGAGGATATCACCTGGGAGGTTGCTCAAAAGACCAATATTGGCTTTGAATTGGGTTTATTTGAAAAGTTCACCTTGGAAGCTGATTATTTCAGGGAACATCGCAGTAAGATTCTGATGGACCGGTCATCTATTCCTACAACGATGGGATTGACAACCACAGAAAGGGCAAATGTGGGAGAAGCCCGGGCACAGGGAATTGACGGGTCGATCGATTATTCGGCCAACCTGGGTCCGCACTTCTGGCTGAAAGCACGGGCCAATTTCACTTACGCGTCAAGTGAATTCCTGAAATATGAAGAACCCTTGTATAAAAATGCCTACAGGCAACATGCCGGCCAGCCACTCTCCCAACAGTGGGGATATATTGCCGAACGCTTGTTTATTGATGAAGCCGAAGTGGCTAACTCTCCGGTACAGTCTTTCGGAGAATACAATGCCGGGGATATCAAATACCGTGACGTGAGCGGGGACGGAAGAATTACCAGTGAGGATGCAGTTCCTATCGGACATCCGACAGATCCGGAAATCATTTATGGATTCGGAATTTCTGCCGGGTACAGGAGTTTTGACTTTTCCTGCTTCTTTCAGGGCTCAGCCCGTTCCAGTTTTTGGATTGATGCGGCTGTCACATCTCCATTCAACAATGAAACCCAATTGCTCAAAGCTTATGCAGACAGCTATTGGTCAGAAGACAAACGGGATCTCTATGCCTTATGGCCCCGGCTTAGTCAGGACGTTAACGGCAACAACGTACAAAGAAACACCTGGTTTATGCGGGACGGCGCTTTTCTTCGAATGAAATCACTGGAAATCGGCTATACGCTTCCAACTGACTGGATGAAAAAGGTCCACCTGTCTAATGCGCGATTTTATATGAATGGAACAAATTTACTCTGCTTTAGCTCCTTTGATCTCTGGGACATTGAAATGGGCGGGAATGGCCTGGGCTACCCCATTCAGAAGTCGTATAATATCGGTGTTGTTGTATCATTTTAATTAAGACTGGTTATGAAAAATATAAGACTTTATATTGGGTTAATTGTTTCGTCTTTGGTAACTTTCACCTCCTGTGACAATTACCTGAATGTGGTTCCTGATAATATTGCCACCATTGACAATGCATTTACGAGCAGGACAATGGCTGAAAGGTTTTTGTTTACCTGTTACTCTTATATGCCTTCTCACGCGAATATTGATCAGCAGGCTTTCACAATTGGTGATGAGTTTTGGGTACCTTACCCGCAAACAGCTCACTATTTCTATAGTAACCCTTTTGAGCAAATCGCCAGGGGAAACCAGAGTATCGTAAGTCCTACCTTAAATTATTGGGACGGATTAAATGGGGGAAAGGCAATGTTTCAGGGAATGCGTGATTGTAATATCTTTTTTGAAAAAATAAAAGATGTACCCGAATCGGGTCTTGAGGTAAATGAGAAAGAAAGATGGATTGCAGAGGTGAAGTTTCTGAAGGCCTATTACCATTACTGGCTGCTCCGTATGTACGGCCCCATTCCGTTAATCAGGGAAAATCTGCCCGTATCCTCATCAATTGAGGAAGTTCAGGTTAAAAGGGAACCTGTTGATGCCTGTTTTGAATATATTGTTGAACTATTGGACGAGGCAATTGCCGTTCTTCCTGCAACATTGGCTAAACAAACATCAGAAATGGGAAGGATTACCAAACCCATTGCCATGGCTGTAAAAGCTAAAGTTCTGGTTGAAGCCGCCAGCCCTTTGTTTAACGGAAATACCGACTATGCTTCTTTTGTCAGCAGGGACGGAGTGCAATATTTCAACCCTACAGTCGATGACACGAAGTGGGAAAAGGCTGCGGAAGCATGTAAAAAAGCCATCGAGATATGCGATTCGGTCGGATTTGAATTGTATCATTTCAGACCTTCCGGAGGAGATAAAGTCAATGAAGCGCTTACAATCCAGATGAGCATACGAAACAGTGTAGCCGATAATAACTACAATAACAACAAAGAAGTGATATGGGCGAACACCAACAGTACTTCCGCATGGCTGCAGGTTTTAAGTACCGCAACTTTGGATGCAAAGTATACCTCCAATGGAGGGCACAAGTCGATACTGGCTCCTCCTCTCAAAATTGCAGAAATGTTTTATACTGCAAACGGCGTTCCCATTGATGAAGATGATCAGTGGCTGACCAGTGGTAAATACTCAAACAGGTATAAGCTTCAAACTGCAACTTCTGCTGACAAATACAACATAAAGGAAGGAGAACAAACCGCGGTACTTCATTTTGACAGGGAAAATAGATTCTATGCCAACCTTGCTTTTGACCGGGGATTATGGTATGGTATCGGCAAAACTAACATGGACGACCAGTGGGTGATTCGGGCCAGGATCGGCGAACCCGCGGGTAAAAGAACTCAGTCCCTTTACTCCGCTACCGGATATTTTTGTAAAAAGTTAGCCAATTACCAGAATAACCTGTTGGAAGGAGATGCCGCGGGATATAATATAATTGATTATCCGTGGCCTGTTATTCGTCTGGCCGACATGTATTTACTGTATGCGGAAGCACTCAATGAAGCGTCGGGACCTTCGGCAGAAGTATACGAATATATCAATAAAGTAAGGGAAAGAGCCGGGTTAGAAGGAGTGGAAGACTCCTGGACAAAATATGCTGTATCATCCCAAAAAGCGAAATACACCACACAGGCCGGGTTAAGGGAAATTATCCAGGGTGAACGCTTGATCGAACTGGCCAATGAAGGCCATCGTTACTGGGAAATCAGAAGATGGAAAAAGGCAAAGGAAATGTGGCATAATCAGCCGATACGGGGTTGGGATATCGACCAGGAAAATGCCGAGACCTATTATCGTGTCAAAACCATTTTTGTACAACAATTCGCAACAAAGAATTATTTATGGCCAATCCGGGAGTATAACCTGTCGGTGAATCCAAAATTGGATCAAAACCCGAATTGGTAATTCTATTAATCAATTAAATCTTAATAATATGAAATTATACAAATATTTCATCCCGTTAGTTCCAATATACCTATTGTTTTTATGGGCATGCAACGACGACGAACGGATCCCGCTTATTTCTGATTCCACCATACCTGCCCAGGTATCAAACATAAAGGTAGAAAGGCTTCCCGGCGCTGTTAAACTAACTTATGATCTGCCCGATGACCAGGTTCTTTCCTATGTTCAGGCTGAATGTGTCATTAATGGTGTACTGCGTCAGGTCAAGTCGTCCACTTACCTGAATAACCTGATTATCCAGGGTTTTTCGGATACAACAATTCATCATGTTAATATTTATTCCGTCAGCCGGAGCGAAAAGATTTCAGAACCTGTTACTATTGACGTTAAACCATTGAGTCCGCCGTTTCAGGATGTATTTAAGAGTCTTTCTTTATTTGCCGATTTTGGAGGCGCGTCGGTTTCATTCGAAAATCCACAGGAAGCTGATTTGGCTATTACGCTGATGTACATCGACTCAACAGGATATTGGACTACGGGAGAAACATCCTATACAAAAAAGCTTAAAGGAACCGTGTCGCAACGGAACTTAGACACTATTCCGACAACTTTTGGAGTATATCTCAGAGACCGCTGGAACAATATGACTGACACCATCATCAGCGAGCTGACCCCCATGTATGAAGAAAAACTGGACCGAAATAAATTCAGACAATGGAACCTGCCGACTGACGAGCCTTCTGCATTTGGGTGGACTCTGCCGAAATTGTGGGATGGAAGCACCGCCGAAACCTTCGGATTCCACACAAACGGGACAACCTGGCCCCAATGGGTTACTATTGACCTGGGAGTTACAGCCAAACTCAGTCGGCTCAGGACCTGGCAAAGACGTGATTACGGCCTGGAGTTTGCCGATCGGAATGTAAAGAGAATGGAAATATGGGGTAGTCTGGATCCCAACCCGGATGGTTCCTGGGACGACTCCTGGACTTATCTGACAACAACTCAAGGTATTAAACCTTCAGGACTGCCTTCCGGACAATTATCGGACGAAGACCGTCAGTTAACAATTGATGGCGAGGAATTTATGTTCCCGACAGGAATCCCGGCTACAAGATACATCCGGTTGAAAATACTGGAAACCTGGAGTGGTGCAAAAAATCAATGGTTTCTTATGGAAGTTGCCTTATGGGGAGCGGAAGAAAAATGAAAGATGATTTATGGAGATTCCATACGTCGAAATTCTATCTGGAAAAGATGAAGTTGAGTACGAAAATTTTGCATTCAAATTGAAAAAATATGAAAAATATAATGAAATGGTATTTTACATTAGTCATTCTTAGTATTGTTTGTGTACATTGTACCGAATACGACGACTATAAAAAATATTTGGAAGGTGGGGAAATTATTTACCCGCAAAAGGCTGATTCAGTAAAAACCTATCCCGGAAAAAGCAGAATATTGCTGGAATGGGTGATTGTTGATCCGAAAGTGACATCCTGCAAAATTCTATACAGTCAAAGCGGGGAAAAAGACTCCCTCATTGTGCAGGTTGATTCGAGAGGGGGAGCTGAAGATGATACCATCCGTCTCTTCATCAATAATCTGGAAGAGGCAACCTATGCTTTCCGGATTATCTCTTATGATAACTATGGACATCCTTCTATAACGGTGGAAACCGAAGAATCAGCTTATGGCGATATGTATGAGGACGCGTTGGTGAATCGGGTTCTAAAAAGCAAACTCATGGACAAAGAAGGACTTAAGCTTGAGTGGTATAGCGGCGATGATTCCGAATTGTCTGTTGAATTGAATTATACCAGTCAGTCAGGAAGCCCAAAGGTTTTATATATGCCCGACAGTGTTACAACAACATTAATCCCGGACTTTAACGTGGCGTATCCGTTTACTTATCGTACGCTGTATTTACCGACAGAAACGGCAATCGATACTTTTTATTCGTCAACGCTGGAAGATGAAATAGAATTCCAGACCGAATTGCTGAATACCGTGGCACCTTTTGCTATCACCGGCAGAGGATGGTGGGTACAAGGCCGCTTTGGCACCCCGACCAATTGGATTATCAATAGCGCTGCCGCTCAAAACGGGAATGTTGATAATGCATATGGCAATGCTTTGTCAATGTGGGCCTGGTCAGGTTATAGTCCTGTCGGATCATTTACGAACGGGAAAATTTATCAGACAATCCTTTTAGAGGCGGGGACTTATTCTTTTCAGGCCACGGTAGAAGACATCTCCGATGGAGTTAGCAAAAGTTATCTTGTTACAGCAGTCAATTACGAATTGCCGGACATAAATGACGTCGAAACGGATGCATTGTCTTTCCTGGCAATCCCGAAAGCAGCCAAGAATACCATTCTAGAAACGTCTTTTACACTGGATCATTCTGCGGTGGTTTCTTTGGGTTATGTTGCGAATATCGATCATGCCAAGCAATTGATGTTCAATAAATTTGAGTTAGTAGAAAACTAATTTATTACAAATTTTTTGATTCCGGAGGCTGTCTAAAGAGAAAAACTGAGCTTAATTTATTCGGGTACCTGCCTGAGCCAAAATTCAAATGGTGAAATCTCATTCAGGGATCTGATACTTTTTGGACAGCCTCTATAATCAAATTTAAACAGACAATAAACGAATGATGAACTTCTTCCGAAACATATCTTCAGTTTATAAAACAAGCAGTAAGGCCCTGTTTCTCGTTCTTCTGTATTTTCTGCCTGATCTGGTTGTCGCCCAAAATAGAATTATTAACTCGCAGGATTTTTTATTTCTGGAACAACTAACCAAAGATGTTCTGGAAAGTTCACGCATTTATCCCGGACAAAAGCTTCCGGATCCGTTTGGAAAGAACAACACGGGAGGAGTTTTGGTCAGACCTGGGGGGAAGGATACCTATCCCTCTTTTTGGATCAGGGATTATGCGATGTCGCTGGAGACCGGATTTATAAACAAGGCCGAGCAAAAACACATGTTGCTGCTTACCGCTTCCACCCAATGCGATCAGACCTGGATTACAAAAGCTGAAACTGCTATTGTACCATTAGGAGCGATTGCTGACCATATCCGGGTTGAGAATAGTCTTCCAATTTATTTCCCGGGAACCTACGACTATGATTTGCAAGGTTCGAAAGAGTACCAATATGGGTTATTTCCTCCTTATTGTGACCAGTTTTATTTTATTCAGATGGCTCATTGCTATGTAAAGAGTTCATCTGATGTGAGAATATTGAAAAAAGAAATAAACGGAGTTCGTCTGATAGACCGGTTAGAACTGGCATTTAGAGTACCTCCGACAAGAAATAACGAGCATTTAGTCTTTACAACCGAACCGTTTGTCGGGGTAGATTTTGGCTTTCGGGATGCGATACAAATTACGGGCGATTTATGTTTTCCTTCCATTCTGAAGTACCGGGCGGCGACCGAACTTTCCGAATTATTCGTCAAACTGAAAGAAAAAGATAAAGCCGGCGTGTATGCGGCTATCGCCGCTGATATCAAACAAAATCTGTCAAAAACTTTTTTAAACGGAAATGGTATGTTACGCGCGTCGACCGGACAAAGTGCACAATCCGATGTTTGGTCTACTGCATTGGCCATATATCTTGGCCTGTTGCAGGACGAAGATCAAATGAAAGCATGCCGGCATCTTTCGAATGCATATAAAGACGGTGACCTGGCCTACAAGGGAAATATCCGGCATATCATAGCAGGGGAGGATTACAGTGGGTCAACAGCATGGGAAAAATCGAAAGTTGAAAAAAATACCTATCAAAACGGTGCTTATTGGGGAACTCCTACCGGCTGGGTTGCATACGCCATCAGCAAAGTTGATCCCGCTTTAGCCGAACAACTGGTGAAGGAATATATCCGTGATCTGAGAGAAAATGATTATCGAAAGGGAAACCAGTACGGCGCTCCTTATGAATGCATTTATCCCCCTTCTTACGTGAGGGGACCGGTGTACCTAACAACAGTGAGCTGTCCCTATATCGTTTTTAATTTTATGAATAATGATATCATTGAATAGAAAATACTTCGTCTTTTTACTAATTATTGTTTTGAATGTCATTCATGCAAAGCTGAATGCAGCCGTCGAACCAGCCAGACTTACCTGCGAATACATCGTCAATCCACTGGGCATTGATACTTCAAAACCCCGGTTAAGCTGGATCCTGATATCGAAAGAGCGTGATCAGGAGCAGGCCTCCTATGAGTTGATTGTCAGCGACAACATGGAAGATATTCAGCAGTTGAAAGGCAACGTGTGGTCAACAGGAAAGGTAGTTTCTTCACAGAGTCTCCACGTGATCTACAACGGATCAGCCTTAAAATCATTTACCCGCTATTATTGGTGTGTCCGGATATCCGACAAAAACGGAAAACTATCTGACTGGAGTGAGCCGGCATGGTTTGAGACAGCAATACTGAATGATGCGGACTGGAAAGCCAGGTGGATCTCTGACGGAAAACAAGTTCCGGAAGAAGACGAAGATCATTATAAAAATGATCCTATGCCTTTGTTTCGAAAGGATTTTGAGATCCGGCAAAAAATTGTTTCAGCCAGGTTGTATATCACCGGGCTGGGTAATTACGAAGCTTACCTGAATGGACAAAGGGTCGGTGATCATGTTTTGGATCCGGGATGGACCGCTTACCGTGAGCAGGTGCTTTACTCAGTTTATGATGTGACCGGATATATTCGGGAGGGTAAAAATGTTCTTGGGGCGATGGTCGGGAATGGCTGGTACAATCTTTTGCCACTCAAAATGTGGGGCAGCCTGAAGTTCAGGGAATTCCTGGCCAGCGGTCGCCCTTGTTTGCGGGGGCAACTTCGTATTGCTTATGAAGATGGTTCAACCGATCTGATTTTCACGGATAATTCCTGGAAATTTTTACCGGGTCCGGTTATCAGAAACAGCATCTATCTAGGCGAACACTATGATGCCCGCCTGGAACGAAACGGCTGGACTAATCCGAAAGAGGATTCAAAAGGAATGCCGGATGCAGTTGAAATCACAGGACCCCCAGGAATGTTAACCGTTCAGATGCAGCCGCCGGTGAAAGTGATCAATGTGCTAAAACCTGCGAGTGTTAACGAAGTAAAGCCTGGCATGTTTGTTTTTGACATGGGACAAAATTTTGCAGGTGTCGTTCGGTTGAGGGTCAGTGGACCTGCCGGCACTAAAATCACCCTTCGGTATGGAGAGGATATCCGTCAGGACGGAAATATCAATGTCATGACTTCCGTGACAGGTCAGATCAAGAGAAGTAACGGCGGACCCGGCGCTCCTGACATAGCCTGGCAGGAGGACAGTTACATTTTAAAAGGAAAGGGTAAGGAAAGCTGGAGTCCCCGGTTTACCTTTCATGGATTTCGCTATGTTGAAGTTACCGGCTGGCCAGGTCGGCCGGCATTAGATGATCTGGACGGTTTATGTTTGAGTGCGGATGTTGGGGATGCGGGTGAATTTACTTCATCCAATCTTATGTTCAGCCAATTGCATGAGAATACCCGCCGGACTTTTCGGAGCAATCTGTTCAGTGTGCAGTCCGACTGTCCTGCACGGGAGAAACTGGGTTACGGAGGCGATATGTTTTGTACCGCCGAAGCGTTCATGTACAATTACCGGATGGCTGGCTTTTATAGAAAAGTAATTCAGGATCACCAAAATGATCAGCGACCGCTTGGTGGGATAACAGAGACTGCTCCCTTTGCCGGAATTGCGGATCATGGACCGGGAGATGGCTCAGGACCACTGGGCTTTCAGGTCGGATACCCTTATCTTATTAAACAGCTTTATGACTTCTACGGAGATAAGCGTGTTGTCGAAGAAAATTATGATTCTGTCCGCAAGCTTGTTGAATTCCTGAAATCAAAAGCGATTCATAACCTGTTTGAAAATGAAGATCTTGGTGATCATGAATCGCTGGACGAAAAGTCGATCCCGTTAACAGCTTCGGTGTTTTACTACCTGCAAGTGGTTTTAATCAAGGAATTTGCAGGGATACTTGGAAGGACGGTTGATGAGACGTATTATACACGACTGTCAGATGAAATAAAACAGGCGCTCCTCAGGAAGTTCTCTCATCCGGGTTCCGGGAAATTTGCAAGGGGAACACAGTCAGATCAGCTTTTTGCCCTTTGGAGCGGCCTTGCCGGCGAATCGGGATATGACAAGGTCTTCGACGAATTTATTTTGGCCTGCGAGCAAAAAAACTGGCATCTTTCCACCGGTATTTTCGGAACAAAGATGATGTTTGATGTCTTTAGAAAGGCTGACCGGCCTGATCTGGCTTACCGGATAGCCAATCAGCGTGACTTCCCGGGCTGGGGCCATATGATTGAAAGCGGGGCTACTACTTTGTGGGAGACCTGGAAATATTCAGATAACGTCTTTTCACAGAATCATCCCATGTTCGGTTCAATAGACAGTTGGTTCTACCGTTCCCTGTTGGGGATCAATGGATCTGAACCGGGATTTAAGAAATTTATGATCAAGCCCCAGCCTGCCGGCGATCTTACCCATGCAACAGGTACTTTCCAGTCGCCCTATGGTCAGATCGGAAGTTCCTGGAAAATTGTTGATGGGTGCTTTACTTTAAAGGTTCAGGTTCCTGTTAATACAAAAGCGGAAATATGGATTCCAATGGCTTATGGCGGTAATATTAGCGAGGGAGGAAAACCTGTCAGACAGGCCGGCGGAATAAAATATCTTCGCAAATCGAACGGATATGCGGTTTTTGAAGTGGGATCGGGTGAATACAGTTTTCGAACGAATAAATAATGTATGATGCATCAAGACAAAAAAATGTTGCATAAACGATTGAAGAGTCATCGCATGCTTTTTTGCATCGGTGCTGATATGCTCTTCGATATTACTGATCAATTAATTAATAATCAATAAAATGATGAATAAATATTCGATTATTCTGGGAAACCTGGGCAATACCTGTGACCGGTTTTGCAAAAGTTATAAGAGTAATCCTTCATCGGAAGATATGCTGGACATGGCTGTAAAAAAAATGCCTTTTGTCGAGGGGATTGAGTTGGTCGGAACATGGGATATCCGTAAGGATAATGTCAGGGAAATGAGAGAAAGGTTTTCCGACTATGGAATTTCATGTGCCTCGGTCATCCCCGACACCTTTACAGATAAGGATTATGGGCGGGGATGCGTTACCAGTCTGGATAAAAAGATCAGGAACAAGGCACTCGATTATCTGCGTGAGATGAGTGATGTGGCGCTTGAAATGAACTGTGGGATCGTCAATTTATGGATGGCGCAGGACGGGTATGATTACTTGCTGACCGCCGATTATAATCAGGAAAGGGAATGGTTAAAGGAGGCAACCGCGACACTGGCTGAAGCCTATCCAAATCTTCGGTTTGCATTGGAATACAAACCCAAAGAACCCCGGAACTTCTCCTATCACGCCCGGATGGCCGATACCATCCTGGCGGCAAAGGAAACCGGATGTTCGAATGTGGGGATCACAATCGACACGGGGCACAGCTTTGTTGGTGGCGAGAATGTCGCGGAGGCCGTTGTCCTGGCCAAACGGGCGGGAGACCTCCTGTTCCATATGCACTTCAATGATAATCACGGGAGCTGGGATGATGATATGATCGTGAGCAGTGTCCACTTTACCTGTTATGTGGAACTCATGTTCTGGCTTAGAAAAACAGGGTATGAAGGGTGGCTTTCGATGGACCAGTATCCGTACCGCGAAGATGCCATTGATGCCATTTCGGAGAGTATTCACTGGATCAAGAAATATGAACAGATTGTCGATCAGTATTATGAGGATATTGAGTCACTGATCAGATTAAATGATGCTGTTGAAACATCGCGGTTTCTGCGTCGTGTTATTGGCTGATCAACAGAAAGAAAGTTTCAAATTTTTATAAATTAAGACTTTAAGGTGATGGACAGAATTTTTTTGAAAGAAAGTAAGGTCAGGGTTTTTAGTATAGGAACTGCTTTGGTAAGCATAATTTTCATAGGCGTTTTTCTGCAAAGTTGCAATGATGAGGATAAAATTCCCGACACAATTGACGAAGAAGTGATAAACTCTCCCGAATTGGAAGAGTATATAATAGCCGGTGCAGATTTTCAACAATCATTGGCTGCTTTTACAGCAGGGTTAAACAAAATTGACTTTACAACATTAGAAGTTACTTATGAACCGGGATGGATAAAGGTGGTGCATCTTCCGGTTTCTTCTGTAGGAATTGAAGAAAAAATTAAAAACCTCAATGAAAAGAAGAAAGTATTGCTTAAAAAATTTCCACAATTTGCTTCTCTGGAAAATAGTAAAGAATATTTTAGACAATCTATCGAAAATTCAGTAAATGTAAGAGGCGAGCTTTTGAAATTGGGGTTTAATTCTTCTAAGCCATTACTTAAAAGTGGTTCTGAAGGCAGTTTTAGTAATTGGCCTAACACTTTCTATTTGTCGAATTTTTTAGATAGTTGGGTAAATAGTCCTGACTATGTTGAAGCAATAATTCTTTTGTTTGATGATGGTTATTGGGGGGTATATATTGACTCCCAAAATACTCCATTTGAATCAAACATAAATCTAACACCAACGAGAAATAGTAATGGTGATATTATTGGGTATAAATATAATAGCAGGACTATTGTTAGCTTTGGTCATACTCATGGAGCCGGTATATCTGGTCCAAATCCATCATCAGGTGATGGCGCTTTAGTGGGGGTGGACAATTTCATTTATTACGATGGGGCATATTACTATTATTAATGACTAATTCATGATGAAAAAAATATTCATAATAATATATTTTTTGTGGCATTTTTTCCCCCTATTTGCATTTTCTCAAGATGGCGTACATTTCGAAGGTGGCCTTTTTTTAAAGAGAATGGAGAATAATATGTTTCAAGGTCAATACAACCTCAAAGGTAAAGGAGATGTGGAAAAATTGTTTTTCGGGGATTTCAATGCCACGGTAGAGTTTACTTTTTCACCTTCTTTCGAGGCTGCTTTTAGTTGTCCACCTTCCGGTTTTCGTATTGTAAGCAATTCGTCAAATACATCCTGTATCCTCGAATTGAAATATGTTTCGAATTACGAAGAAGCGCACAGAGAAGCGAGCAAAAAGCACCCCTCAACAGGTCTTTCGCCAGCCGAGTTGTCTTCAATATCTGCTACCCGTCGGACTCAAATAATGGAGCATAACCGCACTGCATTCGCAAAGCAAGAAGAGGAGAAATTCAAACTCTTTAAGATTGAAACCCGAACATTTCCTGTCAGTAATCAATTGGCGGAAAAGTTACACGAAAATATGCTTTCGGGCATTATCAATTTTGAAGCAAAGGAAGTATCCGACCCTAATATTGTTCCGGTAACCAGAGGAGGTTATTCGGTAACATTTCGTATTGTGGTCGGTAACGCAGTGTTGTGGTCGTTATGTATTCAAAATCCGGAAGGTAATACCCTTGAACTGGCAAACCTTTGCAGGCGAATTATAACAGATTCGGGCGCAAATCAAGTGAATGAAAAGGAACTAATTAACCAGTTGGATGAAATTAAATAAAAAATGGAGGCAGTATCTGTTTTTTGGGGAAGCACCCCGGCCTCCGTAAGATGTCCAGCCGAAACGTTTTTCTCCTTTTTTTGTTTCGAAGGGAAAACGTGCATAGACTAAAGTGATCGAAGAAAAATAACCTAAAAAATAAATTATTGTGACACGATATTCTAAAAACAAAAAAATCGGCTATGAAATTAAAAAGTGGCACTGTAGAGACAGGACCTAATCTGTGTAATGAAAAACCGTTTCCCTTTTTATATTTAAACTGTTACAATATCTATCTTATAGCTTGCGGAAATTTAGATTACAACAATAGAAGTAGAATTAAACAAATACATAACAATGAAAATCTTTAGAAGTGTAAACACATCTTTCCACCCGCTTAGGGCAAACAAAGCCTAATCGTTTGCGCTTTTCGCTTAAAATGCTCTATCTGGCGGGATATATATATGCAGCGTAAGATAACTTCTCGTTCTTTCTGGTTTTTCTTCTGATTGCCCGATAAAATACTCATATCCTACGATATAATATTGTTTTTCTGTTCTTTAAGAACAATCGACAGAATGATAGTGACATACATCAATCTAATACTGAGATAACCACCGCGAAAGATTTTTTTCATTTTTATGCACAAACGTTTGTTCTTTTGTTTCTTTTATTTACCTTTGTTGAGAGACGGAAAACAGAGATCCGAATGCCAGGGTGCCTGCTGCTGACATCCCGATCTATTGCCGAATTCCTATTAATTCTAAATTAAAGATTAAAAGAAAGTATAAGTTAATGATATTCATTCTTAATTAACCCCTTAGTGAGTCAGAAATGCAATCGAAGAACAGATTTATCATTCCGGGCAATGTTTAACACCACGTAAGAATAGAAGGAACATGGAAAAACAATGCCCCCTGAGAACCGCAGCCGGGCGGGCATAGTGCTGGGCATCAGCACATACTCCGTAATCGGAGCTAACGTTTTTTTTGACAAAGCAGAACTCTGCACAAGGTATGATCCAAAGTCAACTCAGAAACATAGAGCATGTCAGTGAAGGTCTGAATGTGTGTTGTCAGATGCAGCACTTCATCCGTGAATTCAACCGGAATCCGTGAAGTCATTGACAAGGTAGTCCTGTGGCTTCTGGAAGTAGTAAGGTTTTTTAATGCTAACTAATATAATTGTAAATGAAATGAACAAAAAATGTAATTTGTATTTGTTTATGCTCTTTTTCTTGTCGATCGTTCCATTGCATTTGCTTGCCCAGCAACATTCGGTGAAGGGACGCGTCTTTGAGAAAGAAACCGGTGAACCCTTACCTGGTGTGACGATAGTGATCGAGAATACACCGAGAGGTGTGACGACAGATGTGGATGGAACCTTTGAAATCAAAGCTTCCTCCACCGACAAACTGGTGGTCTCCTTTATTGGTATGGAAGCGCAGACCGTATCCATTGGGAACAAAACCTATATTGAAGTTCAAATGTCATCTGCAACAAGTGAGTTGGATGAAGTTACCGTTGTAGCTTTTGGAAAACAGAAGAAGGAGAGTGTGATTGGTGCAATTACCACCGTCAAGCCTGCCGAATTAAAGGTCCCTTCCAGCAACCTGACTACGGCCTTAGCCGGTAACGTAGCCGGGATCATTGCTTATCAGCGCTCCGGAGAACCAGGTCAGGATAACGCCGACTTCTTTGTCCGGGGCATTACCACTTTCGGCGCCAACACCAGCCCATTGATCCTGATTGACAACATCGAACTGACAAGTACGGATCTGGCCCGTTTGCAGCCCGATGATATTGAGAGTTTCTCGATCATGAAAGATGCCACGGCTACCGCACTCTATGGCGCACGTGGGGCAAACGGTGTAATCCTGGTCACGACCAAGCGAGGACAGGAAGGTCCTGCAACGATTTTTGCCCGTCTGGAAACATCAATTTCTTTTCCTACCAGGAACATTGAATTGGCCGATCCGGTTACCTATATGAAGTCTTACAATGAGGGGATCGCTACGCGGGACCCCTTGGGTGATTTGATGTACAGCAACGACAAGATCGAGCAGACAGGCAAACCTGACGCCAACCGGCTTATTTATCCAAGTAACGACTGGTATAAAATGTTGTTTAAGGATTACTCAAACAGCACGCGCGCCAATCTCTCGTTTCGCGGTGGCGGCAAGGTTTCCACCTATTATGTGTCAGGCGCTTTCACTCATGATGCGGGTATCCTGAATGTCGACAAGCGTAACTCATTTAACAGCAACATCGATTCAAAAAACTATACTCTGCGTGCCAACGTGGATATCAATATGAACAAAACCACCAGATTGTCTGTCCGGTTGACCGGTAACTTTGACGATTATACCGGCCCCCTCAACGGCGGAAGCTATGTATACAAACAGGTCATGCATTCTGATCCGGTTTTGTTCCCTGCCTATTATCCTGAAGATTCGGAACACGTAGGCTACAAGCACATCATGTTCGGGAACTATGATGATGGCAGTTACATCAACCCGTACGCAGAAATGGTCCGTGGTTACAAGGACTATGACCGTTCGCAAATGATTGCCGCGGTGGAACTGAACCAGGACCTCGACTTCATTACCAAGGGGTTGCACTTTATGACACTCCTTAACCTGACCCGTTACTCCGACTTTTCCATTTACCGCAGCTTTCAGCCTTACTGGTATGCGATGGATAATTATGATTCCTTCACGGGCGAATATCACATCACCCGGTTGAATGAAAACGGAACCGATTACCTGACCTACAGCGAAGGTAAAAAGAACGTGATCAGTACGATGTATTCTGAAAACCGCTTAAACTGGGCGCGCGACTTCGGACGAAACAGCCTCAGCGCTTTGCTTGTGTTGACCGTTCGTGAGAATCTGGAAGCCAATGCGGGCTCACTTCAACTTTCACTCCCCTCACGGAACGCAGGTGCGGCAGGTCGTTTTACCTATGGATGGAATAGCAGGTACTTCAGTGAATTTAACTTCGGCTATAATGGTTCAGAGCGTTTTTCGAAGAATCACCGCTGGGGTTTCTTCCCCTCATTCGGTCTTGCCTGGGTTGTTTCCAAAGAAAAGTTCTTTGACCCGATGAAGAAGGTGATCACGAACCTCAAACTGCGTTATTCCTATGGTCTTGTAGGAAACGACAACATTGGTTCAGCGTCAAACCGTTTCTATTATCTGTCGGAAATGGATATGACGGATGAAAGCAGAATGTCTTATTTTGGCGAAAACCGTGGTGTCTCCTCTACGGGTATCTCTGTGATACGGTATGCAAACGACGCCATCACCTGGGAAAAGTCGCTGAAAAGTAACTATGCAGCAGAAATTGGTTTGTTCGGGAAAGTCGATGTGATTGCCGAATACTTTACTGAAAAGCGTTCCGACATCTTTATGACCCGCGCTGACATCCCCAACACGATGGGGCTTCAATCAACCATTTCGGCCAATATCGGTAAAGCAACAGCAAAGGGTTTTGATATTCAGGCCGACTATAAGCAGAGCTGGAACAAGAATTTCTGGTCATCGGCCCGTGCCAACTTCACTTATTCCACCAGCAGGTACAAAGTGTACGAAGAGCCTGAGTATAAGGAATACTGGCGTAAGCACAAAGGATACTCCATCAAACAGACCTGGGGCTATATCGCTGAACGCCTGTTTATCGATGATGAAGATGCTGTAAACAGTCCTTCCCAGGCCGCCTTCGGCTCACTGTACGGCGGAGGCGATATCAAGTATACCGACGTAAACCACGATGGCGTTATTTCTGAGGCAGACAGGGTACCCATAGGTAATCCGACTACTCCTGAAATCATTTATGGTTTTGGATTCTCCTTAGGTTACAAAGGAATTGATGCTTCTGTTTTTTTCCAGGGATTGGCCAATGAATCGTTCTGGATAGATGCAGACGATATGTCTCCGTTTGTTGGTAATACCCAACTGCTAAAAGCGGTCGACGAAAGTCACTGGAATGAAAATAACCGTGATATCTACGCTTTCTGGCCACGTTACAGCTCATACAGAAATTACAACAATACGCCGGTCAGTACCTGGTGGATGCGCGACGGTTCCTTCCTTCGTCTGAAACAATTGGAATTAGGGTACACCCTTCCTGAAAGACTGACAGAGAGTTTGAGCATCAGTAACTTTCGTTTGTACCTGACCGGAACCAACCTTTTTAGCTGGAGTAAATTTAAAATGTGGGATCCTGAAATGGGTAGTTCTGGTCTTAATTATCCTTTGCAGAAAACATACAACATTGGAATAAATATAACATTCAAATAATGGAGACAATGTATATATCATATAAATTTAAGGTTTTGGTATTGACTTGTGTCGTCATACTGGCCGGCACGTCATCCTGTGATGACTACCTGGATGTGGTGCCGGACGATGGCCTTGCCACCATTGAAACGGCTTTCAATTTGCGTTCTACCGCCAAGCGATATTTGGGGACTTGTTATTCCTTCATGACCGAAGAGGGCGCCTCAGGTTCCGACCCGGCCCTGTTGGGCGGCGATGAACTTTGGGATCTTGTGGGCCGTACAGTCTCTAACACATCATCCCGGGTTCCTTCTTCAATGTTCCAGATCGCAAGGGGTTTACAAAGTTCCAGTACGGTTTATGCCAATGACTGGGCTGCTATGTACCAGGGTATCCGCTGCTGTGATATTCTGATCGGTAACGTGGATATTGTGCCTGATATGGAAGAGTGGGAAGTAAAGCAGTGGAAAGCTGAGGTCAAATTCCTAAAGGCTTACTACCATTTCAATCTGATCCGCAAATGGGGTCCTGTACCCATTATCCGGGAAAGTCTTCCTATTGATGCGGGTGTTGAAGAAGTACGTGTTTACCGTGATCCGGTCGATGATTGCTTCGACTATGTGATCGAACTACTGAATGAGGCCATTCCTGACCTCCCGCTGGTCAATCCGTCAGTGGATGAATACGGACGTGTCAACCGGCTTATCGCTGCCTCGCTCAAAGCCCGGGTTGCAGTATACGCGGCCAGTCCGTTATTCAACAGCAATGTGGATCAGGCTCCTTTGGTAGATAATCGTGGAAATCAGCTCTTTGCGCAGGGCAAACCGGAAGCGGAGCAGCTAAAGCGCTGGGAAGACGCGGCCATTGCCTGTAAGGAGGCGATTGATCTGTGCACCGAAGCCAATGTGAAACTGTACAACTATGATAATGAATACCGTGTAAACGACACCTTGTACCGCGACTTCACCTTACGAGGGATGATGTGCGACAAATGGAACGAAGAAATTATCTGGGGAAATACCCAAAGCAATGCCACCCAGTTACTGATGTGGCAGCAGTTGACAACACCTAATTTGCAGTACAAGTCGCTGGGCTGGACACATTCCTTGAGTTGCTATGCGTTCATTGGGGTGCCCCTGAAAATCGCCGAACAGTTCTACTCCAGAAATGGTTTACCTATCAATTATGATCGTGAACGGCAGGGATTGAATGAATACGCACTCCGTACAGGCGATCAGGCTCATGCCTATTATCTCGAGAACGGTTATACCACCATTCAGCTGAACTTCGACCGTGAACCGCGATTTTATGCTTCACTGGGCTTTGATGGCGGCAAATGGGTAGGAGCATTGACAAACTACAACGACCTGAAGCCGGAAGATATTTACAGTATTGAATGCCGGATGGGCAAGGCGCTTGCAAAGACCGGCAATGAAGCAGGGCCGCTGACCGGTTATTATCCGAAAAAGATGTATCCCTATCGAAACCGGATTGGTGCAAATGGCAGTCCATTGTCAACTTATTGGTATCCGTGGCCGATGATTCGTCTGGCCGATCTTTACCTGTTGTATGCAGAAGCTATCAATGAGGCGGAAGGTCCCACAGGTGCACGCAGCAGTGAAATGTTTGATCATATCAATGCTGTCCGTGAACGAGCCGGTATTCCGGATGTCAAGGCTTCGTGGGATCAATACAGCACTTCCCCCGGCAGATACAATACCAAAGCCGGCATGCGCGACATCATTCACAGGGAACGGCTGAATGAGTTTGCTTTTGAAAGCCAGCGTTTCTGGGATCTTCGTCGCTGGAAAGAGGCCAATACGGAATACTCAAAGAACATTTATGGCTTCAGTGTGATTTCATCACGACCGGAAGATTATTACCGGAAAATATTGATTGCCGAGCAGGTATTTGCGCAGAAGAACTACTTCTGGCCAATTCAGACTGCAACGCTTGAAAAGAACCCGAATCTGATCCAGAATTTAGGATGGTAATTGTTTAACCAGGATAAAACAAAAAAATATGAAACGAATAATATTATCTTGTTTGTTGACCGTCATTGCACTAATATTCTTCAGGTGTGATGAATCTGGCCGAATTGACCAGATTGATGACTCCATACCGGCACCAAAACAGGTTGAGGTCACCCGGGTTACCCGCATTCCGGGAGGATCCGTCATCAGGGTGAAAATTCCTGACGATGACAATCTGAAGGGTGTGGTTGCAAAATACGAACGCAACGGAGAAATAGTCAATACAAAAATTTCCCGCTATCTCGACAGTCTTGTAATTGAAGGCTATGCAGATACCCTCGACCATGTGGTTCAGGTAAGTGCATTCAATGTGAACGAAGTCACCTCCACGCCCGTCAGCGTGACCATCACTCCGTTGCCCGCGGCTGTGCAAACTATTAGTTTTGATATCGTTGAGGCTTTTGGGGGGATTAAAATTCACGTCATGGACAATACCTCCAGGGCAGATTTGGCGGTCTGCCTGCTTGCCGATAAAGACACGACCAATATCAACCTGCCTGATCGATCTAAAAAATGGGTCGAAGTAACGACCTTGTTCACCGCATCTGAAGACATCTTCCTGCCCCGGCGTGGCCTGAAAGACGTTAAAACCATCTTCGGTGTTTACATACGTGACCGGTGGGGCAATAAATCAGACACCCTGGTCAAGGTCTTAAAGCCCTTGCAGGAAATCAAGCTTGACAAGAAAAAGTTCAGATACTTCAATCCCGGTGACGATAATTCGTTTTCAACCAATTCTGCGTCGTACCCCTTTGAGGGTTTGTGGGATGATTCCGGTCACTCTTCTGCTCCCCACTTCTACGCAAGTAATGCCAGTAATCCGATGCCCCAGTGGTTTACCATAGACCTCGGCGTACGTGCGAAGCTCAGTCGTATCGGAAAAATGGCACGTATTGATTATGCGCTCTGGACGGGCGCTCATCCCCGTGAATACGAATTTTGGGGAAGTATGGCTCCGACTGGTGTAGCAAATCCCAACAACGAGCATGGATTTGACACTTCCTGGTTTAAGCTGGGTTCTTTCGAACAGCCCCGGCCTTCAGGTTACAATCCTGATGGGACAGTTCCTGCCTCTTATACGGCCGAAGATCGTGAAATGTTCAATACAGGCACTGAGTTTGAAATGGACAATACCCTGGAAGAACATGCCTATGATGAGCTGCGATATCTCCGTGTCGTGATTGTAAATACCTTCGCTACCTGGGAAACAAAGGCCACAGTCGGTCAGATCCAGTTGGGTGAGGTCACACCTTTCGGACAGGTCCTTGAGGTTTACAGCAATTAATATATGTATTACAAAAACCGCAAACGAACATGAATAGGAATTTATATATTCTGTTGGTACTGTGCATAGGCGCAGGATTACATTCGTGTAAAAACCAGGATGACATATACCAGGAGTTTGTCAAGAAAGGCGGATACGTCTATCCTCAGAAGACGAATGGTCTGACTGTCTATTCCGGATACAAAAGAATAAAATTGACATGGTCTGCCCCCAAGGATCCATCGGTCAGAACGGCCAAAGTGTATTGGAACAATAACACTGAAGTGAAGGATATCGATTATGCAAGCTATACAGGCGATCGTATTGAACTCGATATCGACGGACTGGAAGAGCGATCTTATACGTTTAATCTGGTGAATTTTGATTCCGAAGGTAACCAGTCGATGATGACCGAAATCACCGCATCGCCCTACGCCGAAAACTGGCTGATGATGCATGCTGAACGCACTGTTTCTTCTGCACAGATAAATGGTACTGCTGCTGATCTGGTAATGAGCTACGGTACAGATGAGATGATCGAAACCCGCTTCCGCTATGTTAACAAAGATGGCGAAACCGTCGTTCATGCTCAAACAATGGGTGCTACCTCCAATAAAATTTCTCTGCCCGACGCGGTCAGCGGCAAACGCTTTGAATTTAGTTCAAGCTATTGTCCGGCCGAAGGTCTGGATACGATCTGGAATAACTGGACCCGGTCTCCTTATCCAATTTCAGGGCTTTTGGATGCCAGGTCATGGGAAACTGAAGTTACTTCCGGTCAAACATGGAGCAGTGACTTTATGCCGGCCAAAATTTTAGATGGCATCATTGACCGAGACCACAGATGGGTTAGTGCTGACGGAGCTCAGGCTACTGTTTTCCCAAAGATCATGGTCGTGGATATGAAGAAAGATTCTTATTCGATTAACAAAATTTCTCTTTACCAGGATCCTGCCACCTACAGCAGACGTTACGCAAACTCGGTAGAGATCTATTGGGGAAATGAGCCATTCGATCCCAACGCAGGCGCCGAATACGCCACTTCACCCGGGTTTGCCAAAGCTATTGTTAACAATACTTACCTGACAACAACCTTTTATTTCGGCACGGCATCCTGGTCGAGAGGCTGGGCTGATATGCAGAAATTCAGATATATGGCTATTGTTTGGAAGAACTCCCGTTCATCAAAAGGTTGGATCGATCTATGGGAAATAGAATTTTATGGATATGATGCTGCCGCAGGAGATTAATCCGGAAAGCCATTTTCTATTCTGAACAATTGTTGTTGGATTATCAGCCAAAAGGTAGCCAGTCCGGCAGGAGGGATCACAACCTTCCTGCCGGATTGACCTTAACAAACAGGATGCTCAACCGGTTGTCCATATCACTATTTGTGCCATATGTGTATTTAAAATTAAGATAATCGGGCGATCACAACAATTCTAAAAATTAAAATCAAATAACAGGGAAATTATGAATGTGTTAAGACTATTTTTCATCTGCAGCCTGATTACGCTTGGTTCAGGCAATGTAATGGGGGCCTTGGGGAAAACGAATACCCTTTCAAAGAGTGCATTACTCAATAAAATCAAAGGGGGATGGGCCGGACAAGTAATTGGATGCACCTATGGCGGCCCGACTGAATTCAAATGGAATGGAACGATGATCGGTGAGGATATCCGGATACCCTGGGATGCCTCCCGAATGAAGTGGTATTATGAAAACTCTCCTGGATTGTATGACGATGTGTACATGGACCTGACTTTTGTGAATGTGTTTGACAAATACGGACTCGATGCGCCTGATTCCCTGCATGCGATAGCCTTTGCAAATGCCGGATATCCTTTATGGCACGCCAACCAGGCAGCCCGGTACAACATTCTGAATGGCATCATGCCACCAGCGTCAGGTCACTGGAAAAATAATCCGCATGCCGATGATATTGATTTCCAGATCGAAGCCGACTTCGCCGGACTTATGGCGCCGGGGATGATCAACTCGGCAGCAGATATAGGCTGGCGTATTGGACATATCATGAATTACGGGGACGGAGTATATGGGGGGATCTATGTAGCAGCCATGTACGCGTTGGCTTTTGTTCACGACGATATTGAATTTATTGTGGAGCAAGCATTGAAAACAATTCCTCCACAGAGTGAATACTACCAGTGCATTTCAGATGTAATAAAATGCTACCGGAAAGACCCCCGTGATTGGAAAACAGCCTGGTTTGAAGCACAGAAAAAATGGACATCCGACAAAGGGTGTCCTGAAGGGGTTTTCAGACCCTATAATATCGATGCCAAAATCAATGGCGCCTATATCGTAATTGGGCTGCTTTATGGAAAGGGAGATTATGGAGCAACCATTGACATCAGTACCCGCTGTGGTTATGATTCAGACTGTAATCCGGCAAATGCTGCAGGTATATTAGGTACAATGATCGGATACGATCGAATTCCGGATTACTGGAAACAAGGCCTTGATAAAGTTGAAGATTCAGACTTTGTTCATACAAGTATGTCGCTGAATGATGTATATGAAGCCGGATTTCGCCATGCTACAGAAATGGTAGTAAAAAATGGAGGAAAAATAGAAGGGGACAAAATAACAATCAGATACCAAAATCCCCCGCCCGTTCCCTTTGAGAATTGTTTTTTAATGAT
>Ga0074195_1001314_pt1 | contig 35998 bp, 31 predicted proteins | sample EPASupsiteHSE623_FD_64525 | JGI IMG/M metagenome (GOLD analysis project Ga0074195, IMG submission 64525) | Bioremediated contaminated groundwater from EPA Superfund site, New Mexico - Sample HSE6-23 | ecosystem: Environmental > Aquatic > Deep subsurface > Groundwater > Contaminated ... | reverse complement strand
GCTGCCATTGCCGGCGTTCCTGTAGTCTATATCAATCCTGCCTATACATCTCAAGAATGTCCTATCTGTCATCATATCTCGCGGTCCAATCGTCCTGCCAGAGACGATTTCCATTGTGTCTGCAGCGGCTTCTCTGGTCCGGCAGACTGTATCAGTGCGACTAATATTACATCAAGGGTAGAAGCCAACCTGCCTATCGTAGCGCGACTTTTTGCGCAGCTACAAGCCTCCAACTTTGGCGGCAGTCATGCCCGCCAATTCATTGGCGGGTAGTTGACTGCTACCTGTAATGCTTGGCCTGGATCTCAAAGAGGCGGGCATAGTCGCCAGAGAGGGCCATCAGATCATGGTGTGTCCCGCTCTGTGAGATCTTCCCATCCTTGAGGAAATATATGCAGTCCGCCATCTTCACAGTCGATAGCCTGTGGCTGATTATGACAGCAGTCTTGCCCTCTATGAGCTTCCAGAACATCTCAAAGATCTCATCTTCAGCTCTTGGGTCCAGGGAGCTTGTGGGCTCGTCCAGGACCACTATCTGGGCGTTCCTCAGAAATGCCCGGGCCAGGGCAACCTTCTGCCATTCTCCAATGCTTAAGTCCGCTCCACCCTCAAACCACCCTCCAAGGACGGTCTTATACCCGTGCTTGAGCCCCTTAATCACCTGGTCTGCGCGCGACCTCTCAGCAGCCTGCGAGACCTCGGCCTCTCCAGCATTGAACACATTGCCAAGCCAGATGTTCTCAAATGCTGTGAGGTTGTAGCAGGCGAAGTCCTGGAAGAGCACAGTCATCTGGCGCCGCAGGTCTGATGTCTTAAAATCCCTCATGTCGACGCCGTCCAGGGTCACCCTTCCCTCGACGGGATCGTAGAGCCTGCACAGGATCTTCACCAGTGTGGTCTTCCCAGAGCCGTTTTCTCCAACCAGGGCCACTGCCTGGCCCGGCTCTATCTTGAGGCTGATGCCGTCGAGCACCCTCTTCTTTGAGTTTGGGTAGCAAAAGCTCACATTCTCAAAGGCGATGGCGCCCTGGACTGGATCTGGCAGAGGCATTGGGCAGTCAGGCTCCCTGACCTTTGATTCCAGGTCCAGGAACTCGTAGAGGCTGGTCAAAAAGAGGTTGTCCTCATACAGCCCGGCCATGCCCACCAGCAGGCCTTTAAACGAAGCCTGGCCCTGCTGGAAGGCTCCAAAGTACATCACCATATCACCCAGGGTTATGGCGCCCTGGGCCGCCATATAGGCCACGTAGGCAAGCGATCCAAAGACTGCAATGACTGCGCTTATCTGGGCCAGGAGCTCAACTGCAGATCTCCTGGCAGTGATCTCCAGGTACTCTCTGCGGAGCTGGTTCCTTATATCGCGGTAGCGGCTCATGAAAAGGCCGCCGAGGTCAAAGAGCCTGACCTCCTTGGCGTACTCATCGCTTGTAAGCATCCAGTGGTGGTACCAGGCCCGCCTCTCAAGCGGCGTAGATCCCCTCTGCCACTTGTAGATCTTGTTTGCATACTTCAGCCTCACCAGGACGCCTGGAAATACTGATACCAAGAGAACTGCAGCCAGGGCCCAGTTGAGGGCGAAGAGAAGAGCCACCATCGCAGTCAGTGAGATTCCGGACTGGCCCATATCCACAAGGCTTCGGACTATCTGCATGGGCCTTGTAGGGGCATCCTCCTGAGCACGGTGAAGGGCGTCGTAGTATTGGGGGTTCTCATAGTACTCCAAATCGACCTCTGCAGACTTTGAATGGAGCAGGTCCTGTATCCCGTCGAGCACCTGGGCGGCCTGGGCCTCGCTTACGACTTTATCTGCAGAGCTGAAGAGAGCTGCAAGCAGTGCTACGCCGCCCGCCATGGCGATCAGGGTCAGAGTGGACCCAAATGAGGCAGTGCCCGAAGCCCGGCTGACAGAATCCACTATCAGCTTTGTCAGGTAAAGAGAGGCCAGAGGGAGCACTCCAAGGATCATGACCAGCACCGCATTGGCCAGGGTCCAGCGAGGCGCGCTCCTCCAGACAATATCCAGAGCACGCCAGACCTGGAGCATATCGCTCAGCCTAAAGCCGGCCTCCCTGGCACCAGTAATGCTATCAAGCTCAGCGGTTGAAGTCATCTTACCTTATCTTCTAAAGTCTGGATAGATCAACATTTGTGACCTTCTCCCATGACTGAAGTCATAGGCATCTCCCTTGCAGACTCATCGGATTCTTCATCCGGTTCATCCCTGCTATCAGCCAGTCATCTCAGCATCAGAGGCTGCGTTGTAACCTCCATAGGTACAAGGTTCTTGGAAACACGGTTTCCAGATCAGCAGTACCTATACGGGAGAACTTGCGTTTCGGTTTTTACTCCAGGAACTTCCTCCTGGAAACCTATACCAAAGTTCATAATTGAAGATGCGCTATGAGAATAAATAGTATGCAGGATCATAGGTACGGGCTGTATCCCACCAATGAATTGGCGGGGATTAGCCCTGATTCTGTCCTAACTGTAATTAAGAGTTCTTTTATTGTTTCCTTCGTACTTGAATACTTCGGATTGCTAGGAATAGATATATCGTCAGGCGCCAAGCCCTGCAATACCAGATAGCGAATCGCCCGGGTTTTCTGCATGCAGAATATCTTATAATTGCTCCTCACAATCGGAAGTTGACAAGAAGCTTCGCCAATGTATGCCTGCCCTGGAATCGATTTTGGCAGATATTTAATTGATAAATCCATCTGAATTTGATCATACAGTTATAGATAAGCATGCAGAGGGTCCCTCCCTTTCAAAGGAGGCTTCACTTTAGCATAAGGAGAGGCAATAAAGGGATTGAGGTATGGTTTAAGGTGGGAAGCCCGCTCAACACTACTATTTTAAGTATTATCCTAACCAATTATTGTCGGGTCATTTCTCATGGATGGAGATCGTCGATTCGACATAGCTGCAACGGCCATTATAATTCTCTCTGTAGTCATTACGATATATGTTTCAAAGTACTTCCTCTCCACCATACTGCTTGGCATCGTCCTGGTTTATATCCTCAGGCCCGTCTATGAAGGCATATTCTGGGCCACCAGAAGTGCCTGGCTCTCATCCTTGCTCTCACTTTTGATTGTCTTTGCTGTTGTAATGGCCGTGCTCTTCATCTTGAGCAGCCTGCTCTTAAATGAGGTCTTGAACCTCCAGCAATCAGGAGATATCCATCTGTCCGAACTCTCAGGGGAGATAGACCTGTGGGTAGATGGTAATCTCCCCAGAGTGGTGGCCGTATACTTAGAAGGTATAGGTGATATTCCAGCGGCACTGGCCTCCTTTGCCTATCCCATCGTAATGGTAGAGCTCACCTCCCTGGCCTCCAATCTGCCGATGCTGATTGCCCAGTCACTGGTGGCAATACTCTTTACCTACTATCTTCTCATCGATTGCGGACATTTCATAGGCTACTTCCTCGGGATTCTGCCCATATCCAAAAGGGATATCGTCCACCATTTTATTGAAGAGCTGGACAAGATCTACACAACGCTCTTTACTGTCTACTTTATTGTCGCCATTCTGAGCGGCATCATAGCAGCAGTTGGGCTTTTTCTCATGGGCGTACCCTATCCCTTGGTCTGGGGTGCAATAATAGCCATTTTTGCGCTGCTTCCAATACTTGGCCCTCCATTCGTATTTGTGCCCATGATCCTCTACTACCTGCTCATCAGTGATTATCTCAGGAGCTTAATCCTCGCCATACTGTGCATAGTCCTGATGGTGATACCCGAGAACATCATCGCCCCGCAGCTGGCCCTGAGGAGCGCCAGGATCCATCCACTCATCACGGTAATTGCCTATACGGCACCCATCTTTGTAGTGGGGGCCATGGGAGTAATCATCGGTCCAGCTCTCTATGGCTTCTTATTGGCCGTCTACAGGACGCTGACATATCGCCATGAAGGTTTACAGGATAGCAGTGTATCTCCAGAGATACAATAGAAAAATAGCTGAAACTATCAGGGCAAGGCCATGACATGGGCACATTCTGTAATTTTGAGGGATGAGATTCCTGCAATGGAATACGAAGTCAAATGGGTATCATGCCCTTGGATAAGATCCCAGGACCTTGGTCATGGAGGACCTCTTTTCAATCCCCTGCAGGGCTGCCTTCACGTGAGGGTCTGAGGTATGGCCCTCCAGGTCGATGAAGAAGTAATAGTCTCCAAGCCCCCGTCTGCTGGGCCTTGACTCTATCCTTGTGAGGTTTATTTTTCTGCAAGCAAACTCCTGAAGTATGTCGAATAATGCGCCTGGTCTGTCGCGGTCCAGGTAGACAGCTAGTGAGGTCTTGTCCCGACCGGTACGGGGACAATCCACAAGACCAGCTACGGCGAACCTGGTTATGTTGTCGTCTGAGTCCTGGATGTCACGGGCCAGGATCTTCAAGCCATACTTCTCAGCAGCGCCAGCCCCGGATATGGCCGCCATCTCCTGGAACTCCTGTGCAAGCTTTGCAGCGTGGCTGGTCGAGCCTGTAGTCCTCACCTCAGCCTTTGGATAGTGCTCGCGGATGTACTGCCTGCACTGGGCCAGGGCCTGAGGGTGGGAGAGTATGACCTTGATCTCTCCATTTCCCCGTCCCATAAGGCAATGCCTTATGGGCTCGTTTATCTCAGCCATGATCTTCACAGGGAGCCTCAGAAGGGAATCCATGGTGAGGGGTACGGTCCCTTCCAGGCTGTTCTCCAGAGGCACCACTCCCGCATGGACAGATCCATCTGCCACTGCAGTCAAAACGGCCTCAAAATCCGCCAGGTACACCATCTCAGCGTCCGGCCTCCATCTTCTGGCCGCCTTCTCAGAGTAGGTGCCCTCCGGACCCAGGACTCCCAGCTTCAATTCAGGCACCTTTTTCAAGCTCTTTCATGATCTCTGCTGCCCTGTCGACGTTTATCATGCGCTCGGCTGCCATCCTGGCGGCCACGATCTCTATCATGTCGCACTTGGCACCGGCCTGGACTGCCACATTCTTGGCATGCAGAGACATGTGGCCGCGCTGGATGCCCTCTGATGCCAGAGCTCTGAGCGCTGCGAAGTTCTGGGATAATCCAACAGCTGCCAGTATCCTGGAGAGCTCATCTGCAGACTTGACCCCAAGTATCTTGACACTGGACCTGGCCACCGGATGAACCCTGACCGCTCCTCCTATCAGGCCTATGGCTGCAGGGAGCTCTATGGTTGCCACTAAATCTCCGTCTCTGTTCCTCTCGTAGCGAGTCAGAGACATGTACCTGCCGCTGATTGAGGCGTAGGCATGAGCGCCGGACTCCACGGCCCTGGTATCGTTTCCTGTGGCCAGCACAACTGCAGTTATGCCGTTCATTATGCCCTTGTTGTGGGTTGCCGCCCTGTAGGGGTCGACCTCGGCCAGGGCTGCAGCCTGTATGATGCCTTCAACCACAACAGGGCCGCCAATATCTTCGGCCTTGAAGACCGCCCTTGCCCGGGCCAGGCGTTTATCTGCCAGGTTGGAGATTATGCGCAGGTATACTTTTCCACCAGTTATCTGCTCAATTTTTGGTGCCAGGGCCTCGGCCATTGTGTTCACGGCATTGGCGCCCATGGCATCCCGGCAGTCGACTATCAGATGGGTGACGACCATTGGACCCACCCTGGAATCTATTACATAGACCTCGATATCCCTGACTCCGCCGCCGTACTTGACAAGCATCGGGTCCTTGGCATTGGCCATCTCTGAGAGCTCTCCGGCGTGGGAGAGGATGGCCTGCTTTGCTCCATAGGGGTCGGCAATTCCCACGGCCTGGATCTGGGCCCGCATGATAGGTCCAGTGCTCGACGTAGTAAAGCCGCCTCCAGCTCTAGCCATCCTGGCTCCGTTGCTGGCCGCTGCAATGACCGAGGGCTCCTCAGTGGCCATGGGTATCAGGACGTCCCGACCATCTATGAGGAAGTTGGTGGCGATCCCCAAAGGCACCTGCATCATGCCTATCACATTCTCCACCATCTTGTCGGCCTGCTCCAGGCTTAGACCTTTTTCTATGTTCTGGACATCTTCGCTTGAGAGGCCGGCACTCTCAGCTACCATCTTTCGCCTCTCTTCAGGAGGAAGCTTGTATAGCCCCGATATTTTGGAAGTTTGCGCCATTCACCTACACCTTGGGTTGGTGAGAACCCGGAAGGGATAAAACTTTATTCCAACCAGGGGTCTATTTTGGTATGTCGCAGCCGTCTGTCTTCCCCATCGCCCACAAGATCTCCAGTCTTGAGGAGACCGTGGGAAGGCTAAGCCCCGTTCAGAAGATGCTCCTTGGAACCGACGGATCTGTGACCAGCCTTCTGGAGGTCATAACCGGCAGCCCGGTGCAGATTGAGACCCTGGCGCAGAGGGTGGTTCCTGCAGATGAGGCAACAGCCAGAGAGCTGGATGTAGACCCTGGGGATGAGATCAATTACAGGGTGGTCAAGCTCAAGAACTCCGCTACTGGAGACGCCCTGATCTATGCAGTCTCTCACACGCCACTTAAACGTCTGGATCCCGTTTTTAAAGATGACTTAATGAGAGCGGACATACCAATAGGCGCGATCCTCAAGAAACACAGCATAGAGTCCAGGCGCGACGTGTTGAGCGCAGAGGCTCTTTTGGCCGACCAGAAGATGGCCCAGGTCTTTGAGATCTTCCAAAAGGAGCTGATGCTCTCCAGGAAGTACAGGATATTTAGGCAGGGCCGGCCTTTGATCTCCATCACAGAGACCTTTCCCTACAACCAGTTCCAGGACCGGTACAGGGTGATAGTCGAGACCCCCTCCAGGATTCATCTGACTTTAACAGACCTGACCGGTATGGCAGGCCGGGTGGACGGTGGGATAGGCATAGCCTTGGATGAGCCAAATATAATCTTGGAGGCTGAGAAGGCCGCAAATCTGACTGTGGAGGGCGAGAATGCTGAAAGGGCGCAGTCTGCAGCAAGGGCCGTGATTGAGAGGTTTGCACTGGGTGGGGCCAGGATCGCTCTTCGCAGCAGCTACAGGATGCACGTGGGCCTGGGGGGAGGCACTCAGGTGGGCATAGCCGCAGGCATTGCACTTTGCAGGCTTTACGACCAGCCGGCCACAGTTCGCGATATAGCAATGATAATAAAGCGCGGCGGGACCAGCGGCATTGGCACTGCAGCATTTGAGATGGGCGGGTTCATAGTCGACGGCGGCCACTCATTTGGACCCGGAAAGCAGAAGTCAGACTTCAGGCCGTCATCTGCGTCTCAGGGCGTAAGCCCGCCTCCAGTTCTGGCCCGCCATGACTTCCCTGAGAGCTGGAAGATAATCCTGGCCATACCAAACCTGCCTCAGGGGGCCCACGGCAAAAAAGAAGTGGACATATTCAGGGAGTACTGCCCTGTGCCATTGGCTGATGTGCATGAGATCTGCTACCAGGTCCTGGTAAGGATGGTTCCTGCCGTGATGGAGGAGAGTTTGGACGATTTTGGAACAGCCGTAAACAGGCTCCAGGCCTTGGGCTTTAAGAAGGTGGAGGTTGAGCTGCAGCACCCCATTGTGAAGGATCTCATGACCGGGATGAGAGGGGCTGGAGCTGCCTGCGCCGGACTCAGCTCATTTGGGCCCACGGTCTATGCCATCACTGATTCAGGGACCAGGGATATCGAGGCTGCAGCCAGAGAGGCAATGAGGGATGTGGGCGGAGACGTCATCATCACCAGGTCCAGGAACCAGGGCGCCAGGGTCAGGGTGACCTGAGAGATGCCTTCATAAGAATTATATTTACAAATTTACATTGGCATTATAAGAGATGACTACATGACCGAGATCAAATCGCTTCTTGAGAAGCTCAGCAATGCTCATGGAATATCTGGCAGAGAAGGAGCCATACAGGAGATCATCAGAGAAGAGATCTCCGGCCTGGTAGATGAGGTGAAGACCGATAAACTAGGTAATCTGATAGCCATAAGGCACGGCGAGAGGCCTGCCATAATGATTGAGGCCCACTCTGATGAGATTGGGCTTATGGTTAAGTTCGTGGATGAGAAGGGCTTCATCTTCTTTGCAAGGATTGGAGGCTGGTTCGACCAGACCCTGCTCAACCAGAGGGTCATAGTCCATGGATCCAGGGGGCCAGTCATTGGCGTCATAGGCTGCAAGCCGCCCCACGTCATGAAGGAGGATGAGAGGAAGAAGATCATCGAGGCCAGGGATATGTTTGTGGATGTGGGATGCCAGAGCGATAGCGAGGTCGCCAATCTGGGAATAGCGGCGGGCACGCCCATATCCATAGACAGGAAGTTCTCTGAACTTCAGGGCGATAGGGTAACTGGCAAGGCCTTCGACAACAGAGCAGGCCTGGTCATGATGATAGAGGCCCTGAAGCGAACCCATTCCAAGTGCACCATATATGCAGTCTCCACGGTTCAGGAGGAGGTTGGGCTTAAAGGTGCCAAGGTGAGCGCATTTGGCCTCAACCCGGACATGGCCATAGCCTCTGATGTGACCATACCTGGCGACCACCCGGGCATTGAGAAGAAGGATTCGCCAATGCTTATGGGCAAGGGACCGGTCATGACCATAGCCGATGCCGCAGGCAGGGGAATGCTGGTCAACCCGGAAGTGCTGGACTGGATAGTTGATACTGCAAGAGAGTTTGGAATTGATATCCAGCTCGATGTGGCCGAGGGCGGGACTACTGATGGAACGATCATTCAGCTCACAAGGGCTGGAATTCCGACTGCCGTGATAAGCGTGGCCACCAGGTACATACACTCGCCAGTCGAGACGCTGAGCCTCAGCGATGTAGATAGGGGCGCAGAGCTGATGGCAAGAGCGCTGGAGACGGCGCCAAGATACTTCAAGGCATGAGCTTTTCAAGACTCAGCTTTTATTTTTTATGATCTCCTGAATCTTCACACTCTCTCATGGCCACAAGAGCGCTCGCAGTAATTATTGGCCCTGCAAATCCGCCCCTGGCCCTGCTGGAGTCCACAAAGACCTTATCCATGAGCACAGGTGCTCCAAGGGCATTGGCACCGCATAAGAGATGCAGCGTCCGAAAGATCAGGTTGCCCGAGATGCCATCAGGAGCCAGCAGGAGGTCGTCTCCCCGGCACGACTCTATCAGTATGCCCCTGTGGCTGGCAGTAAGGCCGTAGTCCCTGGCCCGGGAGGCTATGAACTCACCATCCGCCAGGCTTCTATCCACGGCAGAGCTTCGTCCCACGTCTTCCATCCTGCCTCCAGAAAGGACAGACATTCTAGGCGCGATGCCCATCTTTCTCAGATACTCTGATGCACTCAGTGCCAGCTCCAGCCTCTCTGAGATCGACTCCCCCTCATCTATGCCCACTGGGGCCAAGAAGAACGACCACCCAGCCAGCTCTAGAAGGGCTATCCTCCTGATCTTGACTCCAAACTGCCTGTTAAGTGCCTTCATGGCCCGGGTTGCAGATATGTTGCCCCGTACGGCGCCGTCTATCTCCCCGCTTGCCAGGAGACTGACGAGCTCTGAGGCCGGGTCATCTGATTCTACAAAATCCATATGGCACCCGCAGCTGCAGTAAGGGCCTCCAACCAGGAGCAGTTCGGCGTACTCAGACGAAGCCATGAGACTTTGCATAAGAGCCTGATCAGCATTCTGGATGCCTATGCCGATCCTTGCCCGCCTGGCCCTGGCCCGGTCCTGCATCCCTGAGATGAAGCCCTGGTCCACAATATCACCTAATTCCAGTCACGCATTCCCTGACGAAGTCAAAGAGCACAGCCTGGTCCTTGCCAGACCTCATAATCAGCCTGCGGTCCTCTACCACTTCCCCGATCCTGGCTGCAGTCAGTCCCCTGCTCTTGAATATGGCGATGACCCGATCCACGTCTCCGGGCTTGCAGGTCACCACAAATCCCATGCCTGGATAGACCTTGAGCCAGCTTTGAAGCTTCATGCCCAAGGGGACTGGTATGGAGTCGAGATCAACCACGCCTCCGGCCTTGCTGGTCTCAAGGAGCATCCCAAGAGTTCCCAGCATTCCAGGGTTGCTGATGTCCTTTCCGGCCTTGACAAGCCCTGCTTCTGCCAGCTCGCGCATGGAGCCAAGCTGCCTGAGCAAAGTATCACTATCTTTAAAGCTGGTGGAGTCGAAGTTGATCTCGAACTTGGGATGTATTGAGCCATCCAAGTCGGCAGCGGCAACAATGGCATCCCCGGGCCTGGCAGTGCTGCTGAGTATCACTGAATCCTTGCGGGCCTTGCCAATTATTGCAACGTCTAAGGCGCTGTAGGGAGTATCCGGGTGGAGATGGCCGCCAATTATAGGCACATTGAAGAGCTCTATGCCCTTCCTCATGCCTCTGAGCACCGATTCGGCGATCTCTGGAGAGCTCACAGACAAAACATCAACCATGGCCAGAGGCCAGCCTCCCATGGCAGCGATGTCGTGTACATTCACCAAGACTGCGCAATATCCAGCCCATTCGGGATCGGCCTCCATGAGCCTGGACCAGATTCCATCAGCAGCAAAGAGGATGACATCAAACCCATCATCAACAACTGCCGCATCCTCTCCGAAGTCGGCGATGACAGCCTTTGACACCGCAGGGAAGTGCGAGATCAGATCGCCAATCTGCTTCTTGCGGGTTATGCCCACAAACCCGCGAAGCTCCTGTGCCAGGGACTCGAGATTCATCGGCCCTAGTAGCGTCTGCGATCAAAAATAGGTGACGCTGAAGTCCCAGGATATGGGCAGACCTGCACTGGAAATGATGCATATAAAGATTTTAAAAGTTTTTGCTGCTCTTGAAAATTCCAAACCTCGGAAACAATTATAAATTGTAAATATTCATTTCCCAGAAAATTTCGATAGCATCAGGCGTACATACCCAGGGGAAGAAAGGGGGTTATAGAATAAAATTTCTGCTTATTTTGATGAAACCGACAACTAGAGCTGGACTGGTGTCCAGACTCCGTCCCCCAGGACCGTCTTACAAGCCCTGATATCTCTTTAAAGGTAGGTATTCATATCCTTCACGGTCAGAGTGCAACTTAGACTCACAGATGCAAATTTATTATTTTCTTCAATAGACATCGCCATGCAGCCTTAGGTTCAGTCAATCAGAGGATATCGAAAATCTTTACTATGGATGGGGATTGGATCGCGAACCCTGGATTGAAGCATAGGATGTCTGAAGAGCAGATCTTCTATAAAAATAGGTATCTATAAAAGGGGTAAGGTCCCTTTATAGCTTTTATCTCAATTTTGTGGCTAGTAGGTCTTCACTAGTTTGACTGAAGCGCTGGAGCTTGCGCCCTTCTTATCACCTAGCTTGCCACTGCTAACAGTAGCGGACGTTGAGCTGAATTCTGTTCCAACTTTTTGGCCGGTGCGCATACCATTAGTCACGTCCAGTGGTAATGCACTGCTTCTTGATTCACAAGCGATTGTGAAAGAGTCGCCCTTTCCGCGGAATTCTTTCAGAAGCATATTGGTCAGCTTTGGCGAAGCTGCTGTAGTTGCCTTATATGCCGGGCGGGTCTTGCTTAATGGCTCTAACCTTCCATTGGATATAGATATTTGACTTTCTGACAAGTCGTCCCATATCTTCCTGTCTTTATCGGCTCCAAAGAAATGAGTGCTTCCTTGACAGGGCTCCAGGGATTTAGGAGCTATAGCGCTTTGAATGCTCGCACTGCCTGCAGAGCCGATTGCTGTACTTGCTGATAGATGCTGTATTAGCTTTGCTAGCCACACCTAGGCCCTGCTCTGCAAAGTCGCCCTTAGGGCTGTTGGCAAAAGCAGCAACAGAGATGCTAGCTGCATTTGTCACATCTAAGTTCTCTCTTGCCTTGGCGAAAGTGGCTTTGCTGCCCGGAGTTTTTGGGTCAATGGCATAACTGTATTTAATGGTCCCAGCATTGATGACATCTACGGATACTTCGGCAGCAGCGCCGTCAGCATTGGTTGTACCATGCCACTCATGTAGATTGAGTCTGGCTGCTTTCCCTACGCTAGATAAGACAATCTGCCTGCTCAGGCTAGCGCCATTATCGAAGCTGAGTATTGCCGAGTCCACGACCGTGGCCGTATCTGGCGCACTCTGTCCATGAGCAAGATATTTACCCTTGCCGCTAAGATCTAATATAGTTCAATCTTACTTCCCTAGTTAGTAAAGCGCTGAGGGGATCAGTTTGTTAGTTAGAGAACTCAGGCAGGGACGAAGCATTATGGCCCGGCTAGATCACAAAGGGGAGATCATAGCCTCAATTACTGCTCTGGCCGAGGAGATGGCTGTAGCCACAGGCATATTTAGCGTTATAGGGGCCTTGAGTCGAGCAGAGCTTGCTTACTATGACCAGCAGGCCCGACAGTACCAGAAGACTGTTGTGGATAAGGCCGTAGAGCTGGTCTCCTGCACAGGCAACATCACCATTCGTGATGGGAAGCCTTTCGTGCATGCCCATGCAGTTTTAGCCGATTCGAGCTATCATGCCATGGCCGGCCACCTGGTAAGCGGCACCATCTTCGCTGCAGAGCTCTATTTAGCCGAGCTCTCGGGCCAGCCTCTGTCTAGGGCCTTTGATCCAACGACTGGCCTCTTTCTCTGGGATGGGAAATGAAGAGCGCGGAGTATTTTGAGATCCTGGAGTCGGGCCTTGCTAGGGCTATGGCCATAGCTGGAGAGGCCAGGTCCCAGGGAAAAGATCCCACCACCCAGGTTGAGGTTCCCCTGGCTGTGGACCTGGCCGAGAGGGTGGAGAAGCTCATGGGCATACCAGGCGTGGCTGAAATGATCAGGCAGCATGAGGCCGAGGGCATGAGCAGGGAGGAGTCTGCCCTGGCAATAGGCCTGGACTTTGCAAACGGCCGCTTAAGCCCTGGCTCGTCTAAGATAGATGCCATAGATAAGGCCATCAGGACTTCGGTTGCCCTCCTCACTGAAGGGGTTGTGGCCGCGCCCATAGAGGGCATAGCCAAGGTGGATCTGGGCAAGAACGATGACGGTACAGAATACCTCAAGGTCTATTATGCAGGTCCTATCAGGTCTGCAGGAGGCACTGCCCAGGCCCTCTCCGTACTGGTGGCGGACTACGTCCGAAGGAATATGGGAATCGCGCCCTGGAAGCCCCGGCCTGAGGAGATTGAGCGCTATGTGGAGGAGATAGGGCTTTACAAGAGGGTGGCAGGACTTCAGTACAACCCCTCTGATGACGAGATAAGGACCATAGTCCAGAACTGCCCGATATGCATAGACGGCGAGCCCACAGAAGAGGAGGAGGTCTCGGGCTATAGAGACCTGCCAAGGATTGAGACCAACCGTGTCAGAGGAGGCATAGCCCTGGTCTCTGCCGAAGGCATAGCTCTAAAGAAGCCAAAGCTCAAGAAACACATCTCCAAGCTCTCCCTGACCGGCTGGGAGTGGCTCGATACTCTGGGGGGAAGCAAGAAGGACGGCGGAGACTCCAGCCCTAAGTTTTTGAGGGACCTGATCGCAGGCAGGCCGGTATTCTCCCACCCTTCAAGGCCCGGAGGCTTTAGGCTCAGGTACGGCCGTGCCAGGAACACCGGACTTGCCGCTGCCGGAATCAGCCCGGCATCCATGATACTCCTTGGAGAGTTCATGGCCCCAGGAACCCAGATAAAGGTCGAGCAGCCCGGCAAGGCCGCTGCAGTGGCCCCGGTCAACTCCATAGAGGGGCCTACAGTGAGGCTTGTCAATGGAGATGTGGTGAGGATCGACTCTGCTGAGGAGCTGGACTGGATGCCGAGCTCTGGCGACCCGAGGTCCATAGCTGCAGCTCTGAGAACTCACGTCTCCAAGATACTGGACCTGGGAGAGATACTGATAAGCTATGGTGAGTTCCTGGAAAATAACCGCCCTCTGGCACCGGCATCCTACTGCTTTGAGTGGTGGGCAGCCGAGCTCCTCCAGGCAGGCGGGGACCCCGCCGGCATGGAGAAGATAGATGGCATAAAGGCCATAGCGGTATCCAGAAAATACGGCGTGCCCCTCCACCCTGCCCACACATACCTCTGGCACGACATCACAGCAGAAGAACTTGAAGACCTCATAGCTGAGACGTCTGGCCAAGGAGAGCTGGCACCAGGTTATGAGAAGCTGACCCTACCTTTGTCTGTCAAGGAGATCCTGGAGACTCTCCTGGTCCTTCATAAAGTCAGGGATGGCAGGATAATCATTGAAGACCCGTTGCCTCTGCTGCTCTGCCTGGGAGTAGATCCCGAAGGCCTGAGCCGAAAACCGCCTGTGACCGACTGCGCTGCATTGGAGGCGGTGAACATGCTTGCAGGCATAACGGTCCGAGCCAGGGCACTCTCAAGGATTGGGGCCAGGATGGGCAGGCCAGAGAAGTCTGATAAGAGGCTGATGAGGCCTCCGCCCCACGTCCTCTTTCCAACTGGAGATGCCGGGGGCAAGTCAAGGTTCGTGAACGAGGCTGCCAAGTTCAAGAACGGCAACGAGACCGGCGTCATAGAGGCGGAGATAGAGCGGAGGGTCTGCAGGTCATGTGGCAAAGAAGGGTTTGCTTTCAAGTGCTCCTGCGGAGGACTCACTGATAAAAAGAGAGCCTGCAAAGACTGCGGCGTGGTAGCGCCAGAGAAGTGCCCCAGGTGCGGCAAGGAGACCACAGCCGCGACTAAGATAAAGATAGATGTTAAGAGAGCATTAGCAAAGGCTTTCGAGAACCTGGGCGAGAGAGAGCAAGAACCAGTCAGGGGAGTCATAGGCATGACCTCCAGGGACAAGACCCCTGAGGCCATAGAGAAGGGAATACTGAGGTCCAAGCACGGAGTGAACATATTCAAGGACGGCACTGTCAGATACGATCTGACTGATCTACCTCTGACTCATTTCAGGCCCGATGAGATCAGCACCAGCTTAGATAAGCTGCGCCAGATGGGCTATACAGAAGACACATATGGAGAGCTCCTGACCAGGGAAGACCAGGTCTGCGAGCTCTGGGTACAAGACGTCATCCTCTCCTGGGATGCCGGCGAGTACCTGCTCAAGGTTGCAGCCTTCTTGGACGATCTCCTGGTCAAGTTCTATGGCCTGGAGCCTTACTACAATGCCAAGACCGTCCAGGACCTGATAGGCACTCTGCTGGTAGCTCTGGCGCCGCATACCTCGGCTGGCGTTCTCTGCAGGCTGATAGGCTACACCCATGCCTCAGCAGGCTTTGGCCACCCGTTCTTCCATGCAGCCAAAAGAAGGAACTGCGACGGAGATGAGGACTGCGTCATGCTGCTCATGGATTCGCTCCTGAACTTCTCAATGTCCTTCCTTCCAGAGAGGAGAGGGGGGAAGATGGACGCCTGCCTTGTCATGACCACCCAGCTAAACCCCGCAGAGGTGGATAAGGAGGCTCACAATGTGGACCTGACCAGAATCTATCCACTTGAGTTCTACGAGGCAAGCCTCAATAAGGTAAGCCCCAAGGATCTTGAATCCAAGTTTGACCTGGTCTCAAAGAGGCTTGGAACAGAGGCACAGTATGTGGGATTTAAGTTCAGCCACGACACTACGGACATAGCCGCAGGACCCAGAAACAGCGCCTACAAGACCCTTGAGACCATGATAGACAAGATGGATGCCCAGCTTGAGCTGGCGCGGATCATACGCGCAGTGGATGCAACAGACGTGGCGGAAAGGGTGATCAACTCTCACTTCCTGCCAGACCTGATAGGGAATTTGCATGCATTCTCAAAGCAGAAGGTCAGGTGTGTGAAGTGCGGGTCCAAGTACAGGAGGCCGCCTCTGATGCAGGTCTGCCCCAGGTGCGGAGGAAGGATAATTCTGACTGTGCACGAGGGAAGCGTCAGGAAGTACCTGGAGGTATCCATGAAGGTCGCCAAAGAGTACGGAGTATCCAGCTACACCCAGCAGAGGCTGGAGCTGCTGAAGATCGAGATAGACTCACTCTTTAAGAACGACCAGTCCAAGCAGACCGGCCTTGCAGACTTCATGTAGTTCTGGTGTTCGAGTTATGCAAGAGCTTGGAACGAGGCATGTCCCACATGATACACCCAGACCATAGGCATGTACGGCCAAAGAAAATATATATAATGTGATTTAATGCCAGAGATAGAGGGAGTTTGATATGGTTAAAATCATCCTTGGGGGATTGCTGGCGCTCATTGTCTTTTCAGGCATGGGGCTGTGTGAGACGGCCAAGGTGCCGGCCTCAGCCGATTTATATGTGAATCTAAAGAGCCTCGTGACCTATAACTCAGATGTCCTCAGGTGCGATACGGGAAGCGGCAATGTGACCAACTTCACTGCGGTCCAGTTCGACATTTCAGGACTAAATCTCTCTGATAGCGAGATCGCATTGCTGACTCTTAAGGCCTCATCGATGCAGAAAGCCGGCACTGCTCAAGATGCATCTTATGGAGCATCCGACAATACATCATCTGCCACCTCCAATGAGTCATCCACCATCTCCAATGATACATCCATAGATGTGTCCAGCAACATATCCACCAATGCCTCATGCAACGGAAGCAAGGATATAGCCGGCCTGGTTGCCGTGCCCATATCATCTACCTGGTCGGAGTTCTCTGGCACTAACGGCCTGCTGATGAGCCTCCTGCCAAGCATCGAGTCTCTCCTCAGCCACGGCATCGACCTGCACCAGGTGGGTATCTGCCTCAGTGAAGAGGGCGCGAGGTCCTTTGATATCACCCGGGATATCAAAGAGGCCAGGGCCAGGGGCGATAACCGGATATCCTTCCTGCTTGGAGCATTCAGCAATGGCGAGTACAGAGCTGAGTTTCAGTCCAGGGAGACGGGCAAGGGTCCATATCTTTTAATAATCTCATATCCTCAGGAGGATCAGTCAGCTTTGCCCCAAGATGCGTCCCCAGGCGCAGCCTATGATTTGAATTCCGCCCCGGATCAGGCATTGCCCACGCCCTTCTCTGTGAGGATGAAGCAGAGCTCTTCTATGAATGGACCAGACCTGGGCCAGGCCGGGAACAGCACCTCAATATCGGCCATCAAGCAAAGAGAGGTCCAAAAGAGCCTTGACTTCATGGCCGCGAAGGTGAGCGATAGCATGCCCAGCACTACCGATGTCCAGCCAGAGATCTCAGGCAATGATAATTTGCAGATAGGACTCGATCTCTGATCTTCTTTAACAGGCCACTATTTTATCAAACAGTTCAGAATAATCAATGGAATATAATCCTCGAATTAGCATAAGGCGGTTATAGATCCATAAAAATCAAAGAAAGACATTATCTTTATATATCATGGGAGATGTAAGTTAACTCAGGTGGGATTAGCATAAACTTCCTCAGAATGATGATAGCCCTTATGGTACTAGGACCGCTATTGCCATCCATTGCCGCCGGGCAAGGCTGCGGTGGATGTGCATCGTGCGACTCATGCTCCTCTGCAGTGTATTACCCTTATATATCGACATATTACTTCTGCCCGGACCCAAGCCTGTGCCAGATTCCATATACATGCCCGAATTACCCGGTTAACTACCCCTGCAAATATCTGTACAGCTGCAGCCAGTACCCGTCCCCATGCAGCTACTCTGATTGCAGCTATCCGGACTGCACCTCATGTGGAGGATCGAGCGGCTACCCGGGCCAGCCACCGCTGCCATACCCTTATTGAAGCGGATCTCTCAAGATATGCCCGCTACAACTAGCGGGTCAGTTTTATCTAAGCTATTTTAAAATTAAGGTTTTACAGCGTACTCTCAAGTTTAGAGATCTTTGGGCCATTTGCTGTGGCGACTTTGAAAAATCACCGGCAGGAGATTATGATAAGGGGAGATCTTCTCATCAAGCGCCTTCAGGTGCAGTTAAGCGGCCGAGTGGGCTGACTTAAAGGCTGAAGATCCTGAAGGCCGAGATCCCTGCCTACAAGCACAGTCTCCAGGCCTGCAACATTGCAGGCGTTCTTGACCTTATCAATCAGCTCTAAGAGATCAGTAGCTCCACTGGCCTGGACTATGAGGAAGAAATCATACTCTCCAAAGGTATGATATATGTCCTTTACGCCGTCTATGCTCTTGATCCCATAGTACGCTGACCTCTCCTGGCCAGGGGCAGCTTTCACCATCACAACTCCAACAGTCATTTGTCATTCACCAGTATCATGATTTAGAGGCCTTAAGTCCAAAGAAGGTGATCTCCGGCACGGCTCCAGTTCTCTGAAAGTCGACAGAACCTGCAATCCAGGGCTTGAAGATTGGCTGCCGCCCGGTGGGCTAGATATCTACGAATATCTCAGCGCCTATCATGTGCTATATGCGGCCCTCTTAAGTCCTGCCATATATCTTACAGTTCTCATTGTGCATACATCCCAACTTATAAATAAATTTTGGGCGTTAGAGCAGCAAATTCTTGAGATCTTATGGTGAAGGTCCTGATAACTCATATAGGCACGAACCCCATCTCCTGGGCTATAGCCTGACCCTCAGAACTGACCACAAAGTCCATAAATACCTTAGCTCCCGGCTTTGGCTCTCCAAAGGTGTACAGGTAGAGCTTTCGAGCTATAGGATATGCCCCCCTTCGAATAGTCTCAATTGTCGGCTTGATGCCGTCCAGGTCCACGATGCCCAGAGAGTTGTCATTTACATAGCTGTATCCCAGGTATCCGATGGCCTGCCTGCTTCCCACAAGTGCGGTCTTGACACCGGCATTGCCAGTCTCCACGCTGCCGTGCTCATCCACACCAGGAAGCTCGGCATCTCTCTTGCCCATGATGACCTCATTGAAGGAGTCCCTGGTTCCAGATCCCTGCTCCCTGGCAATGACATAGATCTCCCTGTCCGGACCGCCTATCTGGTTCCAGTTGGATATCTCTCCGGAATAGATCTTCTTGACCTGGTCCTTGGTCAGGGACTTGACTCCATCATCATAGATCTCCCTGCTCACTGCCACGCAGAGCCCGTCATATCCGATCAGGAACTCCTTGAAGCTGCTCCCATATCTGCTCCTCTCGGATGCAGTCAGCTCTCTGGAGGCCATAGCTATGTCGGACCTGCCTTCTGCGATGTTGGTTATGCCAGCGCCGGTTCCACCACTGCTTACTGATACATGGTAGGTGGACTGCTGAACATTGAAGGCCTCTGCGCAAGACTCGACGAGTGGCATGACCGTGGATGATCCGGACACAGTTACCCCATTGTAGGCCATGGCTGCAGGTACTAAAACTGAGATCAGTGCTATATAGATTAAAGCAAGCAGTCTTCTTATATTACCACCATGTCGAGTATAGAAGAGCCACCATCTTAAGGCTATTGCCGCGATTTGAGCAGCCGACCAATATGGGTCTGGCAAAACATCCAAGCGGATGGTCTTGATGCCATTATAAGGCATAGACGGGACTTGGCCTGCAATCCATCAGGACTAGGCCATATCTATGGAATGCATCTGCAGTCAGATAGCATCTCACAGCGCGGGATATGCGATCAAAGTCTGATCAAAGACCGCAAAATAGGATTTTGGCTGGAATATGGGGGGTGGATGCAATATCCCATACCAGTACATAAATACCTTTATGCAAATGCTATTGCCGGCTTATTTGGCCCATGATATTGGAGCCCGTCATCTTTGCCAATCAACACAGTCTCCGCCCGGATGACCGTGCTCATATCTCCGATCTTCTTTATCAGGTCAAATAGGCCTGTCAGATCCTTTAACTGGGCTATTAGGAAGAAATCATACTCTCCAAAGGTATGATAAAGGTTCTTGACGCCCTCCAGATTCTTGAGGCTGCGATATACTGACCTCTCCTGGCCGAGGGATGACTTCACCATTACAATTCCAATTACCATATCACTCACCTCTTTCAGCAGGTCTTTGCCCCCAAAAAAGCCCCATCTCTGGTCACGCTGCATCTTCCTGATAATATGCATATGCTGCAGTTTAAGACCTGAATATCGATCTCATCTGCGGTGAGCCCGGCTCTCTCGAGCATCTCAACGCATCTGCTGTACTCAATATAGTCCTCATCGGTTCCACAGTATATCCTCCAAGTCTCACTTTGCATCTGAAACACCTCTTAAACAAATCTTTGACTGGGCATAACAACCCGAGGCCCTTCATCTTGGCATTGTTCACCTAACTTATCCTGGTTTTATAAATATTCGATCGAAATAGAATACATATTTGAGGAATACATATATCGACTATGATAGAGAATATAGACTACATAGGCCTTGGCTGAAGGATCAATTTCTCTGGGTAAATCACCTGCGGAAGTGGCTTAAACATTCAATAGCCACATAATAGCCCAGAAGGCCAGAAGTGACCATCTAATAAAAAGGTAAATGCTATGGTTGGATCAGATCACCACCATATGCTATATCTGAGATCTTATTTCTTTCTCATGGCGAGATATGACACAGCCATGAACCCTGCAGCAGCTAAAATGGCCTCGAAGCCCGGCTGCGACTCAGTCTGAGCTGGAGCTTGTGCTTTGCTCTCGGGCGCGGCTGGGGCCTGGTCGGCAGGCACTGCGACATCTGTAGATGCGTTTGAAGCTTGACCTGATATCAGATCCTCTGGTATGAAACCGTTCGCCTGAGCTACGCTCTGGCCTGCAGGGCTGGTTACGAAGTCCAAGAAGGCCCTGGCACCTGGCTTTGGCTCTCCATAGGTATCCATGTAGAGCTTGCGGGCAATTGGATAGGTCCCTGCCTTTATGGTCTCAGGAGTGGGCAAGACGCCATCCAGCGAGACCGCCGGAAGATCTGGGCCAATGAAACTGTAGCCAATATAGCCTATGGCCTTATCGCTTCCCGTTATTGCGGTCTTAACTCCGGCGTTGCCAGTCTCCACGCTGCCGTGCTCATCTACACCCGGAGTCTCGGCACCCACCTGTCCCATGACCACCTCATCGAATGTATCCCTGGTTCCAGAGCCCTGCTCCCTGGCTACGATATAGATTTCCCTGTCTGGCCCGCCCACCTGGTTCCAGTTTGATATCTCACCGGAATAGATCTGCCTGACCTGGTCTCTGGTCAAAGCCTTGATGCCGGCATCATAGACCTGCTTGCTTACAGCTATGCACAGCCCATCATACCCCACCAGGAACTCCTGGAATTTATCTCCGTACTTGCTCTTCTCATCAGCAGAGATGTCACGAGAGGCCATGGCTATATCTGACCTGCCCTCTGCAACGTTGGTTATTCCTCCGCCGGTGCCTCCTCCGGATACAGAGACATGATATTCTGACTGCTGGTCGTTAAATGCCTCAGCTGCGGCCACACCAAGAGGCATCACAGTCGTAGATCCTGAAACGATGACCTCGGTAGCAGCCATTGCCACCGATGATGAGGTCAGGACAATTAAAAGCAAAGCTAGCAGATTTCTTATAATACCACCATACTGGATATCCTGGGAAAATATCTAAAGTTTATTGCTATAGAATCTATAGAGCTATATACAGAAGAGAGAACATGCTCCAATGAGACCAGTTAAAAAATAGTACAAAAAAGGCTTTAGAGAGATCTGCATCTCTTTTTAAATGGGAATGAATCCATTCTTCTGGGCTATGGCCTGGCCCTCTGCCCCCAGTACAAAATCCAGGAAGGCCTCAGACCCCTCCATTGGCTCGCCGAAGGTGTACATGTAAAGCTTCCTGGCAAGCTTGAAGGATCCATCCTTTATGGTCTCAGGAGAGGGAGTCACGCCATTGATGGACAACAAGCCTACCTTGCCATCAGTTGCATAGCTGTAACCGAGGTAGCCTATGGCCTTGTCGCTGCCAGTTATGGCGGTCTTGACTCCGGCATTGCCAGTCTCCACACTGCCGTGCTCATCTACACCCTTGGTCTCAGCGGCCTTGCTGCCCATGACATCCTCGTTGAAGGTGTCCTTGGTACCAGAGCCATCTTCCCTGGCTATGACATAGATATCCTTGTCAGGTCCGCCCACCTGGTTCCAGTTGGTGATTTCCCCAGAATAGATCTTCTTGACCTGGTCTAGGGTCAGGGCCTTGACTCCTGCGTCAAAGATCTGCTTGCTGACTGCAACGCATATGCCATCGTATCCTGCTAGAAACTCCTTGAAGTTCTTTCCATATTTCTCTTCTTCATCTGCAGTTACCTCACGTGAGGCCATGGCTATAGAGGAACGCCCCTCAGCGATGTTTGTTATTCCCGCACCAGTGCCGCCTCCGGATACAGATACGTGGTAATCGGATTGCTTGGCATTGAATGCCTCAGCAGCTGTTTCGCCCAGAGGCAATACCGTAGTGGAACCTGAAACGACCACATCCTTGGCGGCCATCGAGGTGGCCATGGCCCCAAAGATCAAAGCGATCAGGATTAGTGCTGATGTTCTGCTCATACAACCGGCAATCTGCACATGAGTATGTAAATCTAGCCAAAATAAAAAATATACCACCAGTCGCAACAGTTATCATCAGGTGGACTATTTTTTCTATATTCCTCATTCATAGAGGCATTATTCTTGCAGGAAATACGGCGGCCCAGCAGCTGGCCAATAGAGCTGTGGTATATAGGGCATGTCAATTTGGAGCACGGGATTTATATTTACCTAAAAGATTGGATATGTCTGGGCTGAATTCTTCTGCATCCTCAGGCATTAGACGCGCTGGTATAGAGTGGTCCTCTGGACTGCACTGCGCCCATGACGGGCTATCAGGGAGATCAGCTCACCTGGAGAGAGGTATTGAGCCTCCCTGGCCCCGGCGCTTCTGGAAATGTTCTCCTCCATTAGCGTTCCCCCCAGATCGTTCACGCCCCACTCAATGGTCGCTCCTGCCACCTCCCTGCCAAGCTTGGTCCAGCTGGACTGGATGTTTGTTATCAGGGGATAGAGCGCCACCCTGGCCAGGGCGTGCATCTTGAGATGATCCAGGAGGTCAGGAGCATGAGCAAAAGGTCCCAGATCATTATTGCCGGGTATGAATGGCAGGAGCACGAACTCTGTAAAGCCGTGGGTGGATGCCTGGATCTCTCTTAGAACCTGCAGGTGTTTTAGCCTGTCATCCATGCTCTCTATATGGCCGTAGAGCATGGTTGATGTGGTTGGAATTCCCAGGCTGTGGGCGGCGGTGATTACCCGGCACCACTCCTCGGTCTTGAGCTTGCCGGGACAGATCTCGGCTCTTATGGAGTCGACCAGAATCTCGGCTGCAGTTCCAGGCATTGACCCAAGGCCGCTTTTCCTCAGCTCTGATAGAGAGTCCTCAACTGCCAGTCCTGAATTCCTGGACATATACAGAACCTCCATGGGAGAGTAGGCATGGAGATGCATTGCAGGATAGTCCTGGTGGATCAGCTCAAGCATTGCGCAGTAGTCTTCAAGGACCATGCCCGGAGCAAGACCTCCCTGAAGGCAGATCTCTGTGGCTCCCAGGTCGTGAGCCGAGCCGACCCTGTCCAGTATCTCCTCGCCTGTGAGCATATACCCGTCTGAGCGGTGGAATGCACAGAACCTGCAGCTACCTACGCAGCGGTTGGTGAAGTTGATGTTCCTGTTGATCACATATGATACATAATTCCCGCAGCTCCTCTGGCGGAGGTCGCTTGCCAGGCAAAAGAGCTTCAGGGGCTGGTGCCATAGATCCAGCAGGTCGTCACGGCTCAGAGGTGAGGAGAGGTCGCTTAGATGTGTATCATGGCTGGGACTTGGACCAGGATTATGGGTCACTTCAGGGATGATGGGTGCACCAAAAGACATCACAGATCACCCTCAGTATCAACTGATATCCTGCGCTCTTTGGGCAGCTGGGAGACCAGCTTGCCCCTGGAATAAAGCCCGCACCCCAAGACCTGGTCCTGGAAGAGAGCTATCACAAACCCGGCTTCCACATCTGCCTCCAGATCCTGGCTCTCGCCGGACATGAACCGCCTGGCCTGTTCAGAGTTCAGGGCGACCGTGTTCTTGCGGGCATGCCTGCCAAATACCTGCAAAGCGCATGTGGTGGGCTTCCAGGGCTTCTCCTTCAAAGACATCATCCTCATGCCTACGGCCTCGTAAGAGAGCCTGGGCAGGTCGACATCGCTGAACGCCCAGATGTTCTGGGCCCGCCTGTAGAAGGCAAAGCCGATAAAGGCCTCCCCAGGCATGTCGAACCTGGACTGCCAGGCTGCAATCACCTCTGCACTATCGATTGCCTCGAACTTCTCAGTTCTTGATGAGCTTGGCGACAAAGAACCCTCCAGTATCATTTGCGTGAGGATAATACCTGGAACATAGCTTTAACTCATCGCTATACTTATGGCCGCACCATTCACCCAGGCCCGGGCAGTCTATCAAGCCAGGCAAGGAGAGGCGTTCCATATGGACCTGACCCAGATCAAGCACCGATTCCACCACTGATTCGTTCTCCTCAGGAGCATAAGTGCAGGTGGAGTAGATGATCACTCCGCCAGGCCTTGTCAATGCCACGGCCCGTTTGAGAAGGCTTACTTGAAGGCGCTGGAGGTCCAGGGACCTCTTAAGGCTGGACCTGTTCAGGACCTTCAGGTCCTTCCTGGAAGTGCCTTCGCTTGAGCAGGGGACATCTGCCAGGACTCTATCGAACTGGCAGTCTGGAAAGCGGCTGCCATCGTACCTGGTTATGGCTACATTTATGGCACCCAGCCGCTCGCAGTTGGACCTCAGAGGGGTGAGCCTGCCCAGGGATGGCTCGTTGGCCACCACCAGGCCGCGGTTCTCCATCTGCTGGGCGATCTGGGTGGTCTTGCTGCCTGGGGCGGCACACATGTCCAGGACCATCTCTCCCGGCTTTGGGTCAAGGACCAGGGGCGGGACCATGGACACCTCTTCCTGGATGTGGATGTAGCCAAGGGTGTGGTCTATCAGCTTTCCTGGACGGTCCATATCCAGACGCAGGCCCAGAGGATACCATTTCAGCACATGATTGCCGATTCCAGTTCTATCCAGGCGCTCAATAAGTCGGTCCCTGCTGATCTTTAAGGTGTTTATGCGGACCGAGGCTGGCAGGGGCTGGGATATGGTGGCGAGGAAGTCCTCGAAGTCGGGTATGATCTCTCTGTACCTCTCCAGGTAATCCATGAGAGAGATGAAAACGTTACATGGAAATATAGTCTCCCGTATCAGACCAGCAAGACCGTACTTCGCAGGTTCAAAATCTCCAGAATCTCTTCCCGAGCATCATCAAGCCTGTCTCCCATCATCCCACAAGCGCAGATATATTCTCTGCCAGGCTAAGGAGATTTAGCGAAATTGATTTATCGACTCAAGCTCATGTCTTTGTTAAAAGCTTTGGGAGTGATACCCTATTAGCCAACCTCCGCTCGAAAAAATCGATAGCGCTGTAAAGATGATCCGGGCTATAGGTGGCGAAAAAGTTCGCTTCATCATCCTTTACGGCTCTGCCTCAGATGATAGAATGAAAGAGGGCTCAGACATAGATATCTGCGTATATTACGAAGGAGATGATGCATCTGAATTCAGGCTCAAGGTCCTATCAGAGCTCTTCGAAGACATATATGATATCAAGGTCTTTCAGCAGCTCCCTCTTTACCTTCGCATGGAGACTTTGCAAGGAAAAGTCCTATACTGTGATGATGAGCAGTTCATCTTTGATAAGGCATATGAGACCATAAAGGACTTTGAGGGCTTCAAGCGCAGATACTATGATTACATTGGCCTGGAATCCATTATTTAAGCATGCTAGGTGGGGAAGATGAGAAATAGGGGTCTCAGAACTGAGCTTATCAGGGCTAAGCTAACCGAGATCGAGGAGAGCATAGAGCTGGTTAAAGCACATCTTCCTCAGGAGTTCAATGAATTCTCCTGCCTTGGGTTGATCAAGGATGGGATCTATAAGAGAACTGAGTTTGCAATAGAGAATGTTATTGATATCTGTGCAATCATCAACTCAGATCTGGGCCTGGAGATGCCAGATAGCGATGAAAGCATAGTGGCCAGCCTGACAAAAGCAGGAATCCTGACAATTGATATGGCTGACAAGATCAAGAGAATGAGGGGCTTTAGGAACATTGTTGTCCATAGATACGGCAAGATCGATGATAGAGTGACACATGCCATCCTAACTGCTAACATCGATGATTTCTATCGATTTATTGAGTCTATAGAGGAGTTCTTGAAGAGTCAAGGCAATCATTGAGGGTGCAAAGCCCTATGATGTAGACTGCCTGAGTCATAATGGACTGCAATAAATGGTGATTATATGTCGGAGAATACTCAATGGAAGTGGTGTTACAGATCTATATTATCCTCAGTGATCTTTGCAATCATCTGCGTATCAGCATTAAGCTTCATTGATGGCATGTCGGGCGGTTTTGCAGCCGCGTTTGTGTCGTTCTTTCTCGCGATTTCAGGCATTGCTGTCGCAGCCCTATTTTTCAACCGTGCAAGGGCAATGGATTCCATACTAAAGGACACGCGGCTCCTTGCCCACTGGGTCTATTCATCAGAGGAGGCAGAAGAGAGTGCAAGGCGGGAATATGCCGATTATCGGGAGAGAAATCGCGCCATGTTCTTTATCATTGGCGGAATGCTTATCATCGCTGCACTCATCATGATAATCTTTGCCGGAGATGGGGGATTTATCACCGGGATATTTCTTCTGGCATTTGCGGCATTCCTTTTCGTCGTTTCGAAGGTGGCTCCAGTGCTCGTGTTTAAAAATGCGCTCAGGGCTCCAAAGGAGGCATATATTGCTGAGAACGGGATAATTTATGAAGGGACCGTTTACCCCTTCAGCTCCTTCCTTATGAGATGGGAGGGTGTCAGATTTAAAGGAGGGTTAGGGGAGACGCCAACAGCGCTCGTCTTCTCTTTCACTCAGCTTGTCGGGCTTAATATTCGCTCATCATTCGATATTGAGATCCCTGTGCCTGATGGCAGGGAAGAGGTGGCATATAAAATCGCTGATATGCTGGAGGGACGCGTTAATTTAGAATAGAATCTTTTACATTAATATCAATAAAATAAAAAGGTCGGCTCAAGATGAATCATTGGGATGCGATATTCCGCTGAGCATCATGACCGTCGAGGATGATGGATCTCAGAAGCCGGCTATTCTCAGGCCTCGTAGATCCCTGCGCCCAAATACCAGGTATCGTCTACCTTGGAAACATAGCTCACTTTTTGCTCGCTCTGATTGCTGATCGGGTTCATCCATCCGTACTCATAAAAGCCGCTGCCGTTCCTGGCTATGGCGTGCATCTCCCTGTTGATGTAAACGCCCTGGTCATTCTGAAGATCCATGCGGTTGGTTCCCACCCCTTCAGGCAGGTAGGGCAGGCAGAGAGTTGTTCCATTGAAATCATGGGCAAAGATGTAGACATCGCCCCTTACCCAGGTGCCATTGAGGTCCATGAACTCCTTTATGGCCTTTTCTTTGCCCACAAACAGGGCCTGGCTGTGGGCCTCATCCACAAAGGTCTTCAGCTCTTCCCTATTTGACGGCTTCGTGGCAGATATGTTCCGGGCTGAAGACGAGCTGCTGTATATCCCTGCAGCCAGCCACCAGCTGTCGTCCACCCCGGTGGCGCGGCTGAGCTTCAGCTCCTCTCTCATATTTTCTCTCGGATTTGGGTAGAGGTAGTAGGTCTGTCCCGATCCGGTCCTGGCCAGCTCAAGGTTATCTCTGGTTACAGTGAGTCCATTGGAATCCTTGACATCCAGCCGGTTTGTGCCCAGGAGATTGTGCTGGAAAGGCAGGCTCAAAGTATTTCCCTGGAAGTCATAGGCAAATATGTACAGGTCTCCCCTGACGAACTCGCCCTCTGGATCGTTGAAGGCCTGGAGAGCTTTGTCCTTGCCATTCTTCAGAGCATAGTCTTTTGCCTCATCTACAAACGCACTGAGCCTGCGCTGGTCCTCAAAGCTGAAGAGCGGGACCTGGCCGGGGAGGTATATGCCAGAGCCAATCCACATGCCGTCATCGACCTTGAGCGCATAGACCAGCTTTAGCCCGGTCTGGTTCGCATTGTTTGGGTTGGGGTACACATTGATGACAAAGCCGTTGCCGCGCTTCGCCACCTCCCTCAGATTCTTTATGACAGGCACGCCGTTTGGGTCAAGGAGATCCAGGTTATTTCTGCCAATCAGGTTGTGCAGGTAGGGATGAGCCAGGAGCCTGCCATTGAAGTCATAGGCGAAGACGTACATGTCGCCTCTGACAAACTCTCCCTTTGGATCGCTGAAGGCCTTCAAGGCCTCATCTTTTCCATTATTCAGGGTGTAATTTTTAGCATATTCCAGAAAGGAGACCAGCTCCGTTCTGGCGCTCTCATCGGCTACCGGCGCAGTATAGGCGCTTTGATTTGATGCCAGGTCTGATGCTGCACCTATTGATGGTAACAGGCAGGCAGCCAGGGCAAGGGATACTATTAACGCAATTAACTTCATGGGAGTTCCTCACAACTGTAATATATCAAGCGATGAGATTAGATTTCATATACTTATCAATTTCTAACGACGAAATAGAACAGATTATCTTAAACGAAAATTACCCGGCAATCAGGCTGTATTGCAATTAAACGCATTCCAGCAGATTGAGAAACTCCTCTTTGCTCATTCTCACGTCAGCGATTATTTCCTTTAATATGCCTCGCCCAAGCTCTTCTCCAGGATGCACAGGTATTACAGTAGTCCTGCCATCGCTATGCTTCATGATGAGGTGACTTCCCCTCTGTCTTATGGGCTGAAAGCCAATCTTGGTCAGGGCTTTGATTACCGTCTCGGCTTCAACAGGTCTCAACTTCAATGACCTGCACTCCTACGAAGTTCCCCACTGTGTCAATGCCTTCAGTCTCGATATAGAGTTGAATGGCTTCCTTGGTCCGGCTCATGAGCTCATCTAAGCTCTTAGCCTGAGTATGACAACCAGGAAGCTCTGGAACAGTGGCAACATAGTATCCATCTTCGTCCTTTCTTACCACTACATCAAACCGCATGTTTGCTTAATTAGGCGGGATATTTAAATGAAAGTGTTGGTCAAATGGAGACTAAGCGATGGTCGCCTGGGCGATGGCTGTATCCATTATAATTATGGAAAGCTCAGCAAAAATCCGCCCGCTTCACCTTGAAGACCTCAGCGCACGAAGGGCTTGAATGGACTTCTGCAGATGCTGGCCCGAACTTGTTTGATCTCAGCCTTGATGCCGAGATCTCTCAACCTCATGGCTGACCTGAATATCCTTCATATGGAACAGCGAAGAGCCAATAATTATTAAATAGTAAATCTAATAAAATAAATAGAATGTATCGTTATTAAACTTTCGAGTATGAGTAACCTCCATTTCGTATATTATGATAAAAATATGATCCTTTGGATACAGCATTTAAAAGGCTTTCATAAACGTGAACTGGTACACCGTAATACTGATATACACCTCCCTTAAGAAATTCTATTTCCAAGGTACTGGCAGATATATCATATCCCACAGATGAGAGATTTCTTGATTGCACTGGTTCTCTATTCATTGCCACTGACCTCTTTTATTATTCATATTTTTGCTGAATTCTCCAATAGGTTATTGCTTTTCCGTAGGGGGTATTATTTATTCTCTTTTCTCTCCAGCATTTTGATGGTTCAGGATCATCGCTCTTAGGACGAGGTTCAACCAAGGGAAAACGTATGCGGCTTGGAATCTGCACGGCTTCTCCTAGAACTAAAGCTTCTCCTATCCTAAGTGCCGGTAGAAGATCAATCAACCCTACCAGAGAGTCTGGAACGATAGCTTTAATTATTCCGTGATCTTCACTATTTGAAAGGCGAAGTGCAAAATAGGTACCGCACTGTGATAAGATCGTTTCATCAAGTTCTGAGGGACGTTGGCTTACAACTACAGCACCAACTCCATATTTTCTCCCTTCTTTGAAGATTCGACGAACTGCGCGTCCGGAATAGCCAGCTATAAATTGACCATTACCGCCTCGGGGAAGGTATGTATGCGCTTCTTCATATACAATAAGTATGGGTCTCTGTTTACCAGTACCTGGTAAATCGCTACCCCAAAACATGCTTTCAAAAAGAATCCTAGTTACAACTCCTACTACCAGATCGATTACTTCAGAAGGAACACCACCCAGATCAAAAACTGTGATTGAATGCTCATGATCAACCCAACTGGCAAGTAGATCATGTAAGTCCTTTTTATACCCATCATATTCACCCGGATTGATAAGAAAGTCAAATCTTCTATCTTTAAACCTACCTAAAATCTTATTGAGATAAGGTGCGAATCCAGCTGCTCTAGTTGATCGAAAAGGTGGACTGCCACCTGGTCCTGGAGGTTCAAATTGTGGGGGAATTATATTTTCTTTGTCGCCTTTTATTTCAGTTTCTGAATTATCTTTCTTATATGCTAAGCTATCCCAATCATCCTTCCTTCTTAGAGTAGCGTGTTCGTTTAAATAAAGGCTAAACCATATTTCTTTTAAATCAAATGGTATGGGCGAATCCGCTGTAATGTTATTCTCGCTAACTGCCCCAGCTTTCAATTTGCTGCAGGACGTTTTCTTTGATGATGTAATTCGATCCCGTAAAATAGTATCTTGCATGGTTTCAGATGCATTCCGGCGATCGACTAAGAACCATGCTAGTTCATCAAAGGATAAAGCCCAATAAGGTATTATTAATGGATTATCTTTTTTTCCAATAGAGAACACTCGTGCTTTCCCTTGTAGAGCCGAACTATACTCACCATGTGGATCAATAACTAAGACTTTGGCACTGGGGAATGATGTATTAGCTATCGATCTCAATAGCTTTGCAACTGCATTAGACTTGCCACTACCCGTAGATCCTACTATTGCTGCATGACGAGTGATTATTTTATCAATATCAACTTTAGCTGGCAAGCTTTCCGATGCAGCATATGTACCAACTTCTATCATTGTAGGACTTAATGACCCATAGATTATGGAAAACTCCTCTTCAGTAACAATATGTACTTCATCATCAATTGTTGGAAATGTAGTAATACCTCGTTGGAACTTTGCCCTCCCGTAAGATTCCCCAATAAGTTGAATTTCAATCCAGCGTTGACCGGACGTTAGATGTAACTCAATGATTTCTATATCAGTAATCTCAGAAGCACCTACCATTGAAACAACGCCATAAATATTTAATAGGCCTAAAGGTATTTTTACAAATGATCCAACCTGACCTAATCTATAGACTTTTCCATTTATGATAGGATTGGCTGATAATATTTCAGGAGATAATTCTACTAATATTTTCGCGCCAACTACTCGGCGAACAGATCCAAGGAAGGTAGCATCAATCTTCATATGGTAAGAATCTCCTTATTTAACCTGGGTATCATGTGAAGTAATGCTTGTGTCTAGAGGTTGATTGTAGATAGCAGATTTAAATCCGATAAATTCCTCAAGAAAGGACGCAAAGCAATTAAAGTCACCTAATGTAAACCGCTTCTTTTCCTCATCCCAAAATGAATTATAATCATCAGATATTTTATCTGAACCGGTATTCCATTCAGCGGTCAATCCACCAACGGATGCCTTATCGGGACCATATATTGCTAGATTTCTATATACCTTACAATAATCTTCAAGCTCTTTAGAAAGACTCTCATAAATAAAGGTTGTAACCGCTAAATGAGGGTTGGAACGGAGACCTTGGAATAGAATTTCATTTAAATGTTCATCCGAAAAACTATACCCTAAAACAATAACCAAACGTTCTCCTGAAGAAATAAATTTATGAAATCGGTCTTGGAAAGCAATAAATGGAAGCTTCCTCGATTGCATATATTTATCACGAGAGGGATAAATTAAGAGTTCCTCTTCATGTTTAGGTTTTAGCCCTGAAGATCGGGAAATTCTTCCTTGTTTCAGTTCAGTATCCCTTTGGTTATACCAATTAATGGATCCGTGAATTTTCCATAAGCGCGTCCAACTTATCGGTGGGCATGAGATCCCGTTTATGCCACCGAATTCTGCATCGACTGATTCCGGAACGAAGAACGGATTTACTGAGCCAATAAATCCATCGAAAAATGGAATTCCAAGTTTTTCCATTGCTTGCTCAAATAACAGATCATAGTTTGTTGTAAAAATTTCTACAGGATAATTGCGATTAAAACATAAGCTCCTAAGCCATTGTGCAAATTTATAATGGGATTCGAGACCCTTTGGAGGTTTATCGCCAATAATGTCACAAATAGCATGACAAATAGCAGAATCAAGAGCTTTAGCAGCTTTAGCTCCATTGATCCCGTTATATTCGATGTCTTCGCTATCGCCTATAAGTTCGCGGTAAATTCTGACCCTATTAAGTATCGCTTCAATATCTGCATCTTTGGATAGCTCTGATTTGATTCTATCCCAAGGTTCATCAAAAGGAGTCTCAATACGCTCGGATACCCGTGCGGTCAATTCTTCTATTCCAGGAATACCAACTGCCATAGAAGTTCCTGCTCCAAAAAAGAAGGCAATCCTCCTTTTCTCAGAGACTAATTGCTCTCTAATCTCAAATGCAGCACGGAGTGGATCATAAGCCATCACTATACATCCCCTATAATCTCAAGCGCACCGTTAATTAACATCAGACCATTTAAAGTAAACGCTTCCGGGGAGTACTATTACTAACTAGCATTATAGCTGTAGTCTTCAAAAGATTTGCATCTTTCAGCTCCCTATGGCACCCAATTTGTCTGGATTGCCTGCCTTTTTAGGCTATCCTTTGATAGCTTAGCTATGTTTAGAGGACTTTTGCATTTCATTATACAGATATGGTTTAGGTTAGAAGCTAATGCAATAACCACCATCTTTACATAGACTCTCTGGATCATAGTGATTAAGACACGCCCCTCTCCAAAGACTCTCTTTATTACAGCATGCGGTCTTTCTCCTAGGGATCCCCACTTGCAGACCAACCGATTATATTCTCTATCAAGTTCTCCAAAAGCCAAGTCGGTGGTCCTGCACTTTATGGTAAAATTAATACCATTTGCCTTCACATCGAAATACTCATTATCTCTAAGTACTACTCGTCCTGTGTAGACTGACCGACTTGACTATCATGCAGAGACGCTGTAGATATCTCTATTTCTCATATCAGGCAGTTATTGATCCAGCTTATAGGCATAATGGTCCCATCTGGCTCTATCCCACTACTCTCAGTCGGGCATATCATCGATTAGAGCCCCGTGCCTCTCAGAACCTCGTGAATCCTGAGCATACTCTGATAGCTAGGCCGAGAAATATCCCGCCTCTTGAACTCGTACCAGTAGTCTAGGGCTCAGACCTGCACCAAAAGATCTATCTCCGCCAATTTCATCACAACTCCCCGCCCACTTCCTGGCTTATGAGCTTCCTGCTATAGGTCCCTCGGTCAACCCCGGTATTTCGTAATCCTGCGCCTGTTTACACGAGAGAATACTCAATGACCCCCCACTCCAATAGTTCTCCAAAGTCCAATCGAAGTCCAAAACGCAGCCTACAAGCACTAATTTAATACCAATGAGCAATCAAGCCAAGACTAAATGCCTTCAGACCATCCTGACCTGGATCAGGCTCTAAAACTCATCAGCCAGGGAAAGTTCAGTGAAGTGAAGATCTGCTTAGAGGATCTGCTGCGAGACTATCCCGAGAACACCGACCTCCTCTACAACCTGGGCATGACCTTCATAGAGCTTGGAGAACTCGTCAAGGCCATTGAGCACCTTCAGAAATGCATCCAGCTGGACCCGGATTACTCCAATGCCTATGTGGCTCTTGGCCTTGCCTATTACAGGCAGGGCGATCTCCAGAATGCCAGGGACCATTTCCTGCAGGCGATCAGGGCCAACCCAAACAACCTCTTTGCCCTCAGGAACATGGGATCTCTCTTCAGGAAAGAGGGAGACAGCGTAAAATCGCTCTATTATCTGAGGCGAGCTTTTGGCCTCAATCCCTATGATCCACGTACCCTTTTAGGGCTGGCTCTAGCTTACAGGGATCTGAGGGACATTGAGAGAGCTGAGAGGTGCTTCAGAGACCTCCTGGATATGAACGCCCCTGAGAACCTCCAGGCCGTGGCCCGTGACGGCTTGCGGGAGCTTGCAGTCGGAGAGCCTCAGCCACTGGGCTTGGCGATAGATGCGGTCTTTTACCTGCTAGACGCCATCAGGATCTTCAGGGGCAAGACATTCATGCAGATGCAGGAAGCAGTATCCGAGATAAACGCTCTGGGAAGGCACGTGTCTGATCTCAATGACCCAATGGCCAGATACACTCTGAGATCTATACCCGGAGAGTTCAGCCCCTTCCAGCTGGTCTGCATCCTGTACGCCGGACTGCGGCAGTCCATGCCAGGGAGGAATATAGGCATCGATCTGTCCGATGAGTACGATCTGGCCTTAAAGCTGGCCGAGTCAGAGGATATACTCTGACCCTGGAGCTGATGAACTCCCCTGATATAAGACAAGATATAATCTAATCCAGTTATGGCTATATTTCGTTTAACAGTTAAGTTAATGAAATGGAATTGAGAATTATCCAAATATTGGACTAATAAAATTAGCATCTATAAAGACACATATTTATTATATAAATATTTAACACATTCAATGTTTTAAACAGAAGCCTTATCTAGAATTGAACAGTTAATATTTTGTATGGATCAGCGTCGCAAATTTTACATTGCCTTCTCAGCTCTTACCCTTGTTTTAATTATATATGCCATATATATTAGCAAAGATTTCATATCAGCTATTCTTTTGAGCTTCCTCGTGGCATATATCTTGGATCCTGTCTATATGTATCTCTCCAAGCACGTTGGTCACCATCGTCGGGCATCAGCTTTTGCTTCTATATTAATAATATTTATTGTGCTAATATTTGTCATCTTTGCAGCAGCCAATGCTCTCATGACGGAGATGGCGAACTTACTGGGCTTAGGTGGCGTAGAATATCTTCAGATAGAGGCGTCCAATTTTTTTAGCACCATTAGCCGCCTTTCTGATATGTACCTGCCCACGATCGTCTCAGATTATGTGAAGGGGATAGGCGACATTCCCACAGCTCTCATTTCAAGGGCACAACCAATTTTGCAAGCCCAAATTGTGATCTTCGCCTCAAACCTGCCAATATACTTTACTCAGTTTCTGCTAGCAATAATCTTCACCTATTACTTCCTTGTTGATGGTAAGTGGATAATAGATGAATTTGTAGGGCTGCTTCCAGAAAAAGAAGTAACCACACATTTTATTCTAGAACTGGACCTCATTTATAAGAGCCTTTTCCGGGTATTTTTTCTCAACTCTCTGCTTATCGGGGTCATAGGGGCAATAGGATTCCTCGTGCTCGGCATACCTTATCCTTTGCTTTGGGGCATGATAATAGCTGTAGTCGCCCTGGTTCCAATGGTAGGACCACAAATTATCTTCGGGCCGATTGCCCTTTACTACCTGCTGACTCAAGACTATACCAGAGGTATAGCTCTAGTGGCCTTCGGGGTAATCTTCCTCACTATAATCCCTAATAACATTATTCTTCCTCGCCTGGCGTCAGCGGGCGCTTCAATCCATCCCCTCATCACCCTCATGGCATTTACTGCGCCGGTCTTTGTCATCGGTTTATTGGGCGTGATAGTTGGGCCCGCAGTCTACGGATTTATACTGGCTGCTTACAGGACCATGAAATACTTTCGAAATAGGACTTACGCAGTTGAACCTACAACCGATAAGTAATCCCATGCGAGCAAAGGAGGGAACGCTCTTTGTGTATGTGCGGTTTAAGCTTCAGCAGTATTTATGCCACAAAGAATTAAAATCGATTTTAGTTTTGAAATAGCCTAGATATTATTTCAAGGTTCTATAGTCAAAAACCGGCACAATCTACTTTTCCAGTGATAATATGTAGGCAGGACACATCCACCTAAAAGTTTTTTAAGCTTAGGATAAATGTATCCTGTGGCCCCTACAATGACCACAATTAATCTAAACTTGAAGAACTTTTCGCATCGTGATATACTGCTGAAGGTTTTTAGCGATTATGCAAATGATTACGAGTATACCTCAGATGGAATTTTCCGTAGAACCAAACCTCCGATATGTTTA
>Ga0074195_1001313_pt1 | contig 36009 bp, 25 predicted proteins | sample EPASupsiteHSE623_FD_64525 | JGI IMG/M metagenome (GOLD analysis project Ga0074195, IMG submission 64525) | Bioremediated contaminated groundwater from EPA Superfund site, New Mexico - Sample HSE6-23 | ecosystem: Environmental > Aquatic > Deep subsurface > Groundwater > Contaminated ... | reverse complement strand
GTCTTTGGGAAGCCATGCGTGGCTATACCAACGCCCAGTTACGTGACCTTGACCTCGCCAATCCCGAGCCTGTTTATCGTAACGGCGTTTTTATGGATACCATCAATTACAACCGGAAATATGTTTCTACCCTGCAACGTAATTTCGATATAAACCTGCGTAATAAACTTGGCCTGGCTGTTAACGGAACAGATTTTATTGACCTGGATTCTTATGATTTTTCGAAAAACACCATCAACTATTATGACAGGAACATGCAATTGCAAACTGTCGGGGTCAATGGCTCATTGCTGACCATCGACATGTTCAATGCGGATGAGTTGCTGGCAAACGGTGACCCGATCGTTGGCTATTCCGGCTATGATTACATGGGCAACAAATTGAATTCCAATCCAACATTGGATGATTTCTTCACGGCAAAGGATGCGAATGGTAATTACACCCGTCCGATTGCAGCTTACCAGCCGATCTACCTGGCCGGTTATATCCAGGATAAATTTGCATTTAAGGATCTCATTTTTAACGTTGGCGTACGTGTCGACCGTTTCGATGCCAACCAGCCGGTACTTAAGGATCCCTATTTATTCTACCCTGCCAAGACAGTTGGAGAGGTTACCATGATGAACGGACAAGCTGTAACGCACCCTTCAGGCATGGGCAGCGATTATGTGGTGTATGTTGACGATGCAAACAATCCAGGTTCCATCACCGGTTATCGTACAAACAGCGTGTGGTACAATGCAGAAGGAAGTCCGATCACCGACCCGGTTCGTGCCCTTGACCGTGGAAACGGCGTTCAGCCATATCTCGTTGATCCATCCAATAAAACAATCAATTCCTCCGTGTTTACAGATTATGATCCGCAGACCAACTGGATGCCGCGTATTTCATTTTCTTTCCCTATCTCGGACGACGCCTTGTTTTATGCCCACTATGATATTTTAACCCAACGCCCATCCTCTGCCGAAGTCCAGATCGACCCGGTAAGTTATTACTTCATCGGAGTAACCGGAGCCTCGGGGACCATCAATAATCCAAACCTGAAACCGGAGAAGACCATTGACTATGAGTTGGGATTCCAGCAGAAAATAAACAACGCCTCCTCACTGAAACTCTCTGTTTTTTATCGTGAAATGCGCGACCAGATCCAGCAGTACCGTTTGAGCGGCGCCTATCCCAAAACATATTACTCCTTTACCAACATTGACTTTGGTACAGTAAAGGGATTGACCCTTACCTATGACCTTCGTCGTTCGGGCAATGCACGGGTTCGTTTTAATTATACCCTGCAATTTGCCGATGGTACCGGTTCAGATCCCAATGCAGCCTCAACCATCATCCGTTCCGACCAACCGAACCTTCGTACGCTGAATCCTTTGAATTTTGACCGTCGTCACCAGTTCAACATCAGTCTCGACTATCGCTGGGGTGGTGGAAAAGATTATAACGGCCCGGTCATCAACCGTACAAAGAGCGGAAAAGCCCCGGTTCAGTTCCTTTCCAATTTTGGCGCTAACGTAACACTTACCGGAGGATCCGGCACTCCCTATACCAAGACCAGTAAAATTCTGCCTTATGGCGCAATGGGACCGATTCAGGGTAGTATCAACGGCGCCCGTCTGCCCTGGCAGTTCCTTATCAATGCTGCCGTGGACAAGGACTTCAATTTTGCCCTTAATAAAAAGAAATATGGCAACATCAATGTTTATATTGAATTCTCAAACCTGTTAAATACAATGAACGTAACAGCGGTCTACCCTGCAACGGGCACAGCCAATGATGATGGCTACCTTTCTGCTCCTGAATGGCAGAATGCCATCAGCCAGCAGGTGAATCCGCAATCCTATATCGATTTATATACGATCAACATGGACAATCCATATAATTATAGTTCACCGCGGACGATTCGTTTAGGTGTTAAATTTAATTTCTAGTGTTTAACAATGGCAATGAGAAGAGATACCGATATGATTATAAATAATGCAACTATGAAAAATATACTTCGCTTTTTAGTGATTGCACTCTGTTGTATAGTGGTTTCAAATGGCCTCCTTGCAGAGGAATTTCACAAGGTAGGTGGCAGCAAAAGCACCGAAACAATCAAGGCTACGGCCGAAGGTTGTGCCTCAGGGTCAAGTTCCAAGTACCTTGATGCAAATAACGTCAGAGCTATTGTCTATTCATACGGCAATGGTTGGTTCATTGAAAATGCCGAGTATGAAATACCGAAGGGATCGAAAAAGACCTCGCTTTTTTCTTTCTCCCTTTGGATCGGTGGTGTTGATATCAACAACAACCTGAAACTTGCTGCTTACCGTTATGGCCAGGGAACGGGAAACCCCTCACACGTAAAGAATGATTACTGGCCGGGGCCTCTAACCGTTGATGGAACAGCAGCCATCGATGCTGAGACCTGTGCCCAATATGATAAGCTTTTCCCGATAACCCGGACCGAAGTACAGGAATTTCTGGCATGGTGGGATAATAAGGAGGAATACCCCGAATATACCATCCCAAAGTCAATTACTGATTGGCCTGCCCACGGAAACAAGAGCAAGGGTCAGGCATTCTATCTGGCGCCATTTATGGATGTCAACGGTGATGGTGTTTACGATCCTAAACAGGGCGATTATCCCTATTATGACCTTGCCAATGTACTTTGTCCCAAGAATCTGAAACCCGGCGAACGCATTAGTCGTGCAAAAATCAAGAATGGCGGAACAGCCGATACCATGGGAATCCTGGTCGACCAGGTGTTGAAAGGCGACCAGACACTGTGGAGTGTATACAACGATAAGGGAAATTACCACTCTGAAACCACGGGTGAACCCATCGGTATGGAAATCAGGGCACAGTATTTTGCTTTCGCCACCAACGACGAAATCAATAACATGACATTTTATTCCTATGAGCTGATCAACCGTTCAACCTATACCCTCACTGGCACCTATTTCAGCCAGTGGGTCGACCCGGATCTGGGTTATGCCAATGATGACTATGTTGGTTGCGACGTAAACCGTGGTCTGGGATATTGTTATAATGGAACGCCCATTGACGGTACCGGTCAAACCTATGCATATGGTGCACATCCCCCCGCAGTTGGAGTTGACTTCTTCCAGGGACCATATATGGATCCTGACGGATACGATAATCCTTCCTTCAAGGGAAGTAATCTCAAGGGCCCAACATTTGCAGGTAGTTGCGACATTGTGGGTATGAATGGTACCGTTATCAAAATGGGCTACGGACCTGGCGGTCAGGATTCAGCTAATTTCATGGTCAGGTCTGAAGCAATCAACGGGGTGAATTTCGGGGACGGATATATCGACAATGAGCGTTATGGAATGCGCCGGTTCGTTTACCACAACAACAGTAACGCCGGTGTTCCGAATTACATGACCGACCCGCAGTATGCTCCGGAGTATTACCTTTTCCTGCGAGGTATCTGGAAGGATAATTCGAAAATGATCTATGGCGGAAATGCACACTTTTCAGCCGGTGGTACTGGACCAGAGTGTGATTTTATGTTCCCGGACTTAACTGACGTTTGCGACTGGGGAACCAAGGGGCAACCACCCAACGGGCCAAAGAAATGGACCGAAGATATCGCCGGGAACAATCCGCAGGACCGCCGTTTCATGCAGTCGGCCGGCCCCTTCACCCTGATGCCGGGCGCCTGTAATTATATTACGGTAGGTATTCCCTGGGCACGCTCAGTTTCAGGAACACCTTTAGAGTCTGTCGCCCTGCTCAAAATTGTTGACGATAAGTGTCAGAACTTGTTTGATAACTGTTTTGCGGTGTTGAATGGACCCAATGCTCCTGATATGACTATTGAAGAGATGGACAAGCAGTTGATCATTTATCTGTCGAACAGGAAAACCAATGATGCGGGTAATAACTATCAGGAAAAGTACCAGGAATTTGATCCCAATATTCCAAATCCCGATTCATTGCCTCATGATAAACGAAATGACTCCCTCTACCATTTTGAAGGATACCAGATATACCAGTTAAAGGATGCCACGGTATCTGCTGCCGATCTTGACGACGCCAGCAAGGCTCGTCTGGTTGCCCAGTGTGATGTTGAGAATGGTGTTACAAAGCTGGTCAACTGGAAATACGATCAGAATCTCGGTGGCAATGTGGGCAAGATTGAAGTGGACGGCGCCGACAAAGGGGTAAGTCACTCTTTTGTGTTTACCAGGGATATGTTTGCTACCGGTGATGATCGTCTGGTCAACCACAAGCAGTATTATTATGTTACAATCGCCTATGCGTATAACGAATATAAAAAGTACAATCAAACCGAACCTGGTGCACTTGACGGGCAGAAGACCCCTTATCTGAGAGGCCGCAGCAACATCAAGGTGTACACTGCGATACCGCATATCCCACTGGCGGAAATCACCCATTCAACCTATGGTGAAGGTCCTATCATAACCAGGATCCAGGGCCAGGGCAATGGGGGAATGGTACTCGAAATGTCCGAAGCAAGTATCAGGGAGGTACTCTCGAAACCGCCTATTGATTCAACAAAAACGAAACTGGGTGATCCGGATTACCCGATTGTATATAATCCTACTTATCTTGAATCAATGGGACCTTTAAATGTAAAGGTAATCGACCCGTTGAATGTTGTAAGCGGAGAGTATACCGTGAAATTCGATTCAATGGTCAATGTCACAGTAAACAACCCATTCACAAATACCAAGAAAATTCAGTTCGGGAAGTGGACACTGATCAATAATAAGACCGGTGCAACCTATCGCTCTGACACCACGACGATTTTTCAGTATGAACAGATTTTCCTTGACCTCGGTATTTCCTTGAATATTTACCAGGTGCCGAATGCAAATGACTCCCTCAGGGGTTCAATCAAGGCTGATAATGGGTTGCTATATGCACCACCGGCAGTTTATGCCGACAGCACACGTGTGTGGCTGAGTGGCGTACAGGACACTGATATTCCCGAAGCATCTGATAACTGGATCCGTTCTGGAACTTACAAAGGATCCACCTCTGCATTTTACGACTGGAACATGGGCAGCGGCGCTGCAGGACAGCCGTGGGACCCGAACAAAAACTTCCAGAAGATTCAAAATGGAACCTGGGCTCCCTATCCGCTGACCGCGACCAACGGTGATGAATTGTATGCCGGTCCGGCCTATGGAAAGCGTTCGAAACTGCTTTCAACCATGGACAATCTTGCCAGTGTTGATGTAGTGTTCACCCCGGATAAAAAATTGTGGACCCGCTGCCCGGTTATTGAACTTTGTCCAAAAACCCAGTTGGCCCAGGGTGGCGCTAAGATATTTAATTTCCGTGCTGCCCCATCCGTGAATGTTGATGGCGATACCGGCGTGGTTAGTTCCGACCCGATGTACAATTCGAGCTATATCAGTGAAACCGGCATGGGATGGTTCCCGGGTTATGCGATCAATCTTGAAACTGGTGAACGGCTGAACATGATGTTTGGTGAAAATTCCTGGCTGGTTACGGATAATGGACGCGACATGCTTTGGAATCCGACAAGTCGTGTATACGATGCAGCCGGTGTTCCCGTATTTGGTGGTCAACATTATGTGTATGTGATGAATCACAAGGTATATCCTCCCATTTCCGGAATTAAACTGAATTTCCCTGCGTATGATGCTGGTGCCTATATCATGGTGACATTGCCAAAAATTCCGGCAACGATCTATAAGGATTATACCTATTCAACCGCCATGTACGTGAATATTCCGCTGGCAGTTAATGGTATGGAATGGCTGAGTAACGCTGTAACCACCAAAATCCGCATTTCTAAACCCTATCAGCGGTATTATTCAACACCGATGCCAAGTGAATCAACAGATACCTTAAACCGCAATTATCCGGTATATGTATTTAATACCAATACCATTTCAACATCGAAAAATAACCAGGACAAGGCTGCTTCCGATCTTGACCTGATCAATGTTGTACCTAATCCGTATTATGCCTACGATGATTATGAAAGGAATCAGCTTGATAATCGTATCAAAATCGTCAATTTACCAACAAAGTGCAAGGTTACTATCTTTGATATGAGTGGAACCATGATCCGGCAGTTTAACGTCGATAAATCAGGTATCCCGCAACCACGTGCTTCAACGGCCGGCTTAAATACCGATGCAAAGACATCCCTCGACTGGGATCTGAAAAATTTTGCAGGTATTCCGATTGCCGGAGGTGTTTATCTTATCCACGTAAAGGCTGATGGCCTTGGAGAACGTACAATTAAGTGGTTCGGAATTTTACGGCCCGTTGACTTGAATTCATTGTAATGGCATTTACGGTTTATAATATGAAAACAACAATAAATTTCAGGAGTATGAAAAATCTATATAGCTGTTTTGTTGCAATATTCTTAATGGGGTTGGTGTTGATTCCCCTGGATAAGGTAACAGCTGGAAATAAAGACCGATCCGGTCAGGCGGGCGCATCGGAACTGCTGATCAATCCCTGGGCACAAAGTTCAGGCTGGGGATCAGTTGGTACCTCTTGTACACAAGGCCTTGAAGCGCTGTTTACCAATGTTGCAGGAACTGGTTTCACCAAGGGTACCGAGATCATTTTCTCCTATACAAACTGGCTTAAGGGATCCGGCGTAAATATCATGTCTTTTGGCCTCAGCCAGAAGCTTGGCCAAAACGGAGGGGTTTTGACAGCTGCAGTGATGTCGATGAACTTCGGTGACATACAGGTTACTACAACCAACTCCCCCGAACCAATCCAGGGCACCTTCAGTCCTAACTATATGAATATCAATCTTGCCTATGCCAAAGCGTTTTCAAATAGCATATATGGAGGTATTGCGGTGAAACTGATCACTGAGACAATCTCTGATGCTACCGCTACCGGGATTGCACTTGATGCAGGTATCCAGTACGTTACAGGAGAGAAGGAGCAGATCAAATTTGGTATCGCCCTGAAAAATGTTGGCGCTCCGATGCATTTCAGCGGAGATGGATTGTCATTCCGGGGTGTCATTCCCGGCCATGGTAACGACAATGATCAATTTACAGTTGAACAGCGTTCAGCAAAGTATGAACTACCGGCAACTTTGCGGATCGGTGCTTCTTACGACTTTTTGTTTGCAGAAATGCATCGCATAACCCTTGCAGGAAATTTTACCTCCAACTCCTTTACCAAGGATCAGTTTACCCTTGGTTTGGAGTATGAGCTTAAATATTATCTGCAACTCAGAGCCGGTTATACCTACCAGGGAGGAATGTTCAATAGCGACCTGGCCGAGCGTGGTACCGTCTTTACCGGGCCAAGCGCCGGTTTTACGGTGTCTGTTCCATTTAATAAGGAAAAAGGATCCGGTATCGGCATTGATTACTCATTCCGTGCAACAAATCCATTCCAGGGAACCCATAGTGTTGGTATAAAACTAAACTTTTAATCGTTCGGATTACTTTTAGCATTAACTTTAAATTCGTTTAATTAAGCAAAAGGACCCTGCATAGGGTCTTTTGCCTTATTATAAAAACAAATAAAGCACCTGAAATGTCAGATATAAAGTATTATACGCCCGAAGGTTTAGAGAAACTCAGGGAGGAATTGCATCACCTGACAACAGTTGAAAGGCCTTCAATTTCACGTCAGATTGCCGAAGCCAGGGATAAAGGCGACTTATCGGAAAATGCAGAGTATTCTGCTGCCAAGGAGGCACAATCGATGCTTGAACTTAAAATATCCAAACTTCAGGAAGTGCTTGGAAATGCGCGACTTATTGATGAGCGACGCCTCGACAATTCGAAAATATTGATATTCTCCACGGTAAAATTGAAAAACACCCTGAACGGATCGATTGTTTCGTATACACTTGTTCCTGAAAATGAAGCAAATATTAAAATCGGAAAATTATCGGTAAGTTCTCCCATCGCTAAGGGATTACTTGGAAAAAGCATTGGTGAAACCGTGGAGATTACTGTTCCGGCCGGAAAGATCAATTATGAAATTGTAGATATAAACAGGCAAAATGCTTAGCCATGACTACTATTTTTACAAAGATTGTTAATAAGGAGATCCCTTGCTATAAAATAGCCGAGGATGACCGTTATCTTGCCTTCCTGGATATTAACCCACTGCAGGAGGGTCATACGCTGGTGATACCCAAAACAGAGGTCAATTACATTTTTGACATCGGCGACAACCTGCATGCAGGCTTATGGAACTTTGCAAAAAAAGTGGCCAAGGCGATAGAACAAGTAGTGCCTTGTCAGCGAATTGGTGTAACAGTGATCGGACTGGAAGTGCCTCATGCCCACATTCATCTTATTCCTCTGAAAACCATGTATGATATGGACTTCCGGAAACCTAAACTTACCTTCACACCCGATGAATTTAAGGTGATTGCAGAAAAAATTGCTGCAGCAATCGGAAAATAACAAAAAATCTAATAATCAATCGTCACTGGTCAAATGTTCCGTGTCCCGTGTCCCGTGTCCCGCGTCCCGTGTCCCGCGTCCCGATTTTTCCTTACTTGTCAAATGTCCCGCGTCCCGATTTTTTGTCAATTGTCATTGGTCACTGGTCACTGGTCATTGGTCATTGGTCACTGGCCATTGGTCAATAGGCCCTTACATTCCTTCCCTCGATATAATTGATAAATGCCCGGTTTACTACTTTATTGCCGCCTGGGGTTGGGTAATTACCGGTAAAGTACCAATCCCCCTGATGATTCGGAATTGCTTCGTGGAGGTCGGCAATGGTCTGATAAACGATGTGAACGCTGGCGTTGCATGAAGCCGGGGTGAGGAGGCCGGAGATTTTTTCTGAGATTTGTTCTGCCGTAAATGGTTTGTAAATCTCCTTCACAGGGTTAATTATCTTCTCCTTGGGATATTTTTCCTGTGCCTTTGATTTCTTGTACACCTCGTTGATGATGTGTTCCTGGTGAGTATCCTTTAGCAATTCAATGGCAGCCTTAAAGGCAATGAAATCGGTCAGCTTGGCCATGTCGATGCCATAGCAGTCGGGATAACGTATCTGCGGAGCCGAAGAGGCTATGACAATTTTCCGGGGTCCAAGCCGGTCGAGGATGCGAAGGATGCTTTGTTTCAGGGTTGTTCCCCTGACAATTGAATCGTCGAGTACAACGAGATTATCAACGCCACGGCGGATGCTGCCATAGGTTATGTCATATACGTGGGCAGCAAGGTCGTCACGCTGCGAATCCTGGGTGATGAAGGTGCGCAGCTTCATGTCCTTGACGGCCACTTTTTCGGCCCGGGGCTTTAATTGGAAGATTGTGTTCAACGCCTCTTTGCCTAGCGGTTGTGGCGCCTCAAGAATCCGGTCGATCTTGATTTTGTCGCAAAAGGCATCCATCTCTTCAATTAACCCATAATAGGCATCGATGGCGGTATTGGGAATATAGGAAAAGACCGTGTTTTGAACGTCGTGGTCAATAACTTTGAGTATGGCCGGAGAAAGAAGCTTTCCCAGTTTTTTCCGTTCCCGGTAGATCTCTTTGTCTGTTCCTCTCGAAAAGTAGATTCGTTCGAAGGAACAGGACTTCTTAACCATGGGTTTGCTGAACTCTTTTTCGGCGATCTTGCCATCTTTTTTTATAATCAGCGCGTGACCTGGTTTAAGTTCGTGAATGGAGTCATATAATAAATTCAGGGCAGTTTGAATTACAGGGCGTTCAGAGGTGACCACCACGATTTCATCATCATAATAATAATAGGCAGGTCTTATTCCTGAAGGGTCGCGCATGACAAATGCATCACCGTGACCAAACATGCCCGCGATCACATAGCCGCCATCCCAGGCTTTTGCAGCTCCGCGAAGGATTCGTTGTACATTGAGATGCTTTGCGATCTGGAATGTAATTTCACGCTTGGGGAAACCCTTCTTTTTAAACCTTTGGTAAAGATCTTCGTTCTCCTCATCCAGGAAATGACCGATCTTCTCAAGGATCGTAATGGTATCACTGGTTTCAACAGGATATTGGCCCAGATCGATCAGCTTTTCGAAAAGTTCATCAACATTGGTGAGGTTGAAATTGCCTGCCAGGACAAGATTTTTGGTCATCCAGTTGTTTTCCCTCACAAATGGATGAATGTTGAGGATGTTGTTTTTTCCAAATGTCCCGTACCGCAAATGCCCGAGGTACAATTCTCCAAGCATGTCAACGTTATGTTTCAGCCACTGAACATCGGTAAGCCTTTGCGGATGACGCTCCTCTATATCCTTAAGGGTATGGCCAACCTTGCTGAAGATATCCTGGATGGGCGTATTGGCCACTGATCGGATACGGTTTATAAACCTGGTTCCTGGTTCAAGGTCAAATTTGATACTTGCAATGCCTGCTCCATCCTGCCCCCGGTTGTGCTGTTTTTGCATGAGCAGGTGCAGTTTGTTCAGCCCGTAAAACGCCGTTCCGTATTTTGCAAGGTAAAATTCGAGCGGTTTAAGGAGGCGGACCATGGCTATACCGCACTCATGATGGATTGAATCGCTCATCGTGTGATTTGAAAATTAGAGTGCAAAGTTACAAATTATTGCTGATTGCAGTGCAACTCAATCAACCTCACGGCCTGAATCTTGCCCAGTGAATGAGCGGTGCTCCAGTCGCGGCAGGCACCCTGCCTGTCGCCCATCAAAAATCTTGCGGTTCCGCGGCCCAGGAAGGCATCGCTATATTGAGGATCCAACTCAATGGCTTTCGTGAAATCGGAAATGGCTCCCGGGTAGTCTTTAAATGCGGATGCCTTTAAAATTCCACGGTTATTGAAAGGTTTAGCATACCCGGGATGAATGAGGATAGCTGTGTCATAATCTGCAAGCGCACCATAGATATCCCCATGATTATACTTCAGGTTGGCAGAATTGAAATATCGAACGGATTTTTCAGCTTTTATCTTTCCGGGAAGGCCGGTCTTCAACTGAAGATGCAACATGGCAAGATGCATGCTGTCAATGGATTGATAATTAACCGAACAATAAAATCCACTGATCCAATCGTTGCTTTTAATCCTGGAAGAGAGGATTTCAGGGGATGGCAGATTTGATAAATCGATTGCCGGTATATCACGGGCATAATTACTGTCGGCAAAAACTGCCGCAATGCCGTCGGCATAGATCAGACGCCAGTTATCCATTTCTTTCAGTTGGAATGTCCATGGATAATATTTCAGGTAATTGTAGACGATCATTTGAGGATGATATTTCGCGATCATATTTGCCAATCCCCCATTCCAGCTTTGCGTGACTTCTAAATAGATCGGTTCCTTCATTACCTCAAGCCTGCCATCGATAAACACAGGTTGCGGCAGGCTCCATGAAAGCCACCCGCCAAATCCGATGCTGTTGAGTAAGCGTCCATCAAGGTGGTTACATAACAAGAATTCAGTCGCCATTGCCGGTTGATGTGACATATTGATCCCACAGCCGGTTTTGTTGAATGAGTTGTTCGACAGGTAATAGTCATTCGTGATAATCCGTGGAACCATGGCAAACGGAATCAGCAAAATCATACAAAAGAATGCAATCCCCCATCCTTTTTGCCATTTTCTGCCCCGACCGATCAGTTCAAAGGTCATTTGACCTCCAAAGCCGATTGCGATCAGCATAAATAGGGGGATATTGCGGATGGACCCAATGGCAAGGAAGAGGAAAACAAGGAATAATATGAATTCATGGATTTCCCGTTTTTTCCGGGTCAGGATCATCATCATGGAGGAAATCCCGGTTATTATCAGAAACAGGTAATCGCGGAGCACAAAATGTTTCTGTGCGAAAAATGGTGAAAACTCCTGGATATGCTGGTTGTAGATATTTTTCGGGTCGAAACGGGTTAAAAGTTCCAACGGCAGCGAAAAAACATGCACGCCGTATGGATTGATAAAGCAGACTCCGAAGGAGACAGCCATCCATAGGAATAAGGTTTTATCAGGCTTTCTATCTCGTAACCAGGCACTCATGAAATAAACTGCGATGATAAAAATCCCCAGCACAAACAGCGCATGCATATTGCACCATGCAACCATGATGAAAGGTAAAATGAACAGCACTTTTTTCCGGCGATGATAATACAGATCAAGGACGAATAACATTCCTGCGAGGAGAAGAAATGTAAAAATTTCCGGGCGCGGGGCAATGCGGGGTTCGATGATCAGGAAGGTAATGAAAGTGGTTATGGTGAAGATGGACGCCGGTATTCCGAATGTACGCTGCCGTAAAAGCAGCAACAAGAACAACATCAGGCTGACGAAGCAAACCAGGATGCTGATGCCATTGTACCCGGCAAGACTGAAAATTCCGTATAAGATGACCTGGAAAAGCCAATGAAGGTCGGTATAGGTATGTTGGGTTACCGTGTAGGTACTTTCGTCGGTAACGGGAACTTGCAGATTCGTGACGATCCATTGACCGTATTTCAGATGAAAACCGAGATCGGGATCGGAAAGTTGCCTTAGAGAAAGAATGAAAACAAAGGCTGAGACAATCAACAGGGGCCATATCCACCTACGTTCCGGCATTTGGGATAGGATTAACAGGATAAAAGTATAGACAAATTTCTTGCATTGCTGGTCAAAGCAGCCTATTTTTGACGAACACTCCAAACCAAACGATGATCAGGCAAATTGAACCGACCAATTTTCTCAGGCAATGGACCCTGAATCCGGTCATAGATGTGCGTTCTCCCGGAGAATATGCCCAGGGCCACATTCCCGGGGCCTTCAATATTCCTCTTTTTGATGATAAGGAACGGGCTGAGGTAGGGACACTTTATGTACAATCAGGGAGGGAAGATGCCGTAGTCAGGGGATTGGATTTTGCAGTTCCGAAAACCGATTGGTATATAGAATCATTGCGAAGGATCAAACCCGGGGGACGAATATTGGTTCATTGCTGGAGAGGCGGCATGCGCAGTGCAGCAATGGCCGAGTTGTTCAGCAACGCAGGGTATGAGGTGGATTTGCTGACCGGCGGATACAAGGCATACCGGCGAAATATCAGAGAGGATCTTGGCCGCCCGGCGAGAATAGTGGTACTCGGAGGTTTGACAGGCAGCGGGAAAACAGGTTTACTTCACGCAATCGCATCAACCGGTGAACAGGTGGTCGACCTGGAGGGATTGGCATGTCACAAGGGATCTGTTTTCGGGGCCTTGGGACAACCGGCACAGCCAACCAATGAACAATTTGAAAATAATTTGCATGAAAGGTGGTCGCAGCTGGACCTCTCAAGACTGGTGTGGCTGGAAGACGAAAGCCGGATGATCGGAAAGGTTACCCTGCCGGATCCGGTGGTAGCGCACATCACCAACGGGTGCCTGTTGATCGTCGAACCCGGTCATGAAACCAGGATCAAGCGACTGGTGGATGAATATGCCGGTTTTGACAAATCACTTCTGGCAGAAGCGATCAACCGCATTGCCGACAGGCTGGGTGGAGCGAATGCCAGGGAGGCTGTTATAGCGCTGGAGAACGACCGTTTTGAAAAGGTTGCTGCCATTGTGCTGGCATACTATGATAAAGCGTACCTGTTTTCGATCGGCCGAAGAAAAAGTAAAAATGTGCAAAACATCCCGATTCAGGGCTCCGACCCGGAATCAGATGCAAGAAGAATCATTGAGTTAGCCTATAAATGTGCTTCAGATGGAAACGATTTATCTCGATTATAATGCCACAACACCGGTCGATCCGGTTGTGATAGAAAAAATCAGGCCATATCTTGATCCCTATTTCGGCAATCCTTCAAGTTCGCATGTTTTTGGTCTTCAGACAAAGAAAGCGGTCGAAAATGCCAGGAGCCAGGTTGCAGCGTTGCTGAATGCCCGGAATGATGAGATCGTGTTTACAAGCGGGGGGACTGAATCCAACAATTTTGCCATCAAAGGTGTTGCTTTTGCAAACAGGTCGAAGGGAAATCATATTATTACAACATGCATTGAACACCCTGCTGTAACCGAAGTTTGCCATTACCTTGAAAAAGAGGGTTTCAGGGTGACCTGGCTTCCGGTGGATGGATTTGGAATGGTGAATGTGGCCGATGTTGAAAAGGCCATTACACCGGAAACCATTCTCATTTCCGTGATGCATGCCAATAATGAAACAGGAACCATCCAGCCGATTGAAGAAATCGGGATCATTGCCCGCAGAATGGGCGTTCTGTTTCATAGCGATGCAGCCCAGTCGGTTGGAAAAATTGGGATTGATGTTGAGAAACTGCATGTTGATCTTTTATCTGTGGCCGGACATAAATTATATGCCCCGAAAGGGGTCGGAGCGCTTTATATCCGCCGTGGCGTGAAACTTGCAAAACTGATCCATGGCGCTGATCACGAATCGAATCTCAGGGCAGGTACCGAAAATGTTGCCGGCATTGCAGGACTTGGGGCAGCATCGGAATTAGTCACCATTTCAGATGCAGGATATCAGGTTAATGGGCAAAACAACGGAAATTTACTGAGGAAATCCGGCATGCTGCATGGGACAACCGAAATCCGGGCGCTGCTGGATATGCTCCACGATGGAATACGATCCGCCATCCCGCAAGTCAGGCTGAATGGTCATCCGGAAAAGCGGTTGCCAAATACCCTGAGTCTGGGATTTCCGGGTGTTGAGGCTTCCGTTCTTCTGGATGAGATGAAAGGCATTGCAGCATCAGCAGGTGCAGCCTGTCATTCGGACCAGGCTGATATTTCAGGTGTGCTGTCGGCCATGCATGTTCCCATGGAATATGCTATTGGAACCATCCGTTTTTCATTAGGCAGAATGACCACCCGGGAGGAAATTGAAGCAGCTATACCCTTGATTGTTGATGCTTTCCGGAGGCTAAAAGGAGAATCAAAACCTGCCATTGCAGGCATCCGTCTTACCGAATATACCCATTCCCTGGGATGCGCCTGTAAAATCAGGCCCCAGTTACTTGAAAAGATACTCAAAACACTTCCGCGAAAAAATAATCCCGCCATCCTGGTAGGTCATGAGACCGCTGATGATGCGGCGGTTTACCTGATCAATGAGACCACCGCCATAGTTCAAACCGTTGATTTCATCCCGCCGGTTGTGGATGATCCCTATATGTATGGAGCCATTGCAGCCGCAAATGCCTTAAGCGATATTTATGCCATGGGAGGTACCCCGCTTTTCGCCTTGAGCATTGTTGGATTTCCGGACCGAAAGCTGCCGATGGAGGTGCTGCACCAGATTCTGAAAGGGGCGAATGATAAAGTTTCGGAGGCAGGAATTCAGGTTGTCGGCGGTCATAGCGTGGAAGACGGTGAGCCGAAATTTGGCCTGGTTGTGACCGGGTTGGTTCATCCCGGGAAAATCTGGCATAATTCCACCTCGAAATCCGGTGATGTGCTGGTACTCACCAAACCGATCGGAACCGGCATCCTGACTACTGCCATTAAGCGAGGACTGGCCAATGAAACAGCAACTGGCCTTGTAATGAAGGTGATGGCAGAACTGAACCGGACCGCGGCAGAGGTGGCGGCCGGATTTGAGATCCATGCCTGTACGGATGTCACAGGTTTCGGATTGCTTGGTCACATGAAGGAGATGGTTTGCGGGGCGGGATTGCGGGCAAAGCTTAATGCCCGGGATATTCCCTTGCTGGATGAAGTATGGAACTATGCAGCAGCCGGGATTATCCCCGGGGGAACGAAAAATAATCTTGCCTATGTCGAAGAAATTGTAAACTGGCATCCCGACACACCAGAATTATTGAAGTTTATTCTGGCGGATGCCCAAACCTCAGGTGGATTGCTTATTTCATTGCCGGCCAGTCAGGCAGGATTACTGGTATCAGGGCTTCACAATGCCGGTGTGACAAGGGCCGCCGTTATCGGCATCCTGGAAGCAGGCCCCCCGGGAATCAGCGTTTGAGCGATTCGAGAACTTTCGGATCATAAATTTTCCCAACCGGGTAGATCCCTTTTCGTTTATCGGCGTATGGTGTTTTGTTGTAAAACCAATTCAAAATCTGCTGCGGATTCTGTGCAAATGTGGAATCTGTGCTCATTTTTTGTTCAAATTCCGTTTTCAATGCGGGATCTTCAATCATCATTTCACGGGCCATCGTTTCGATGACATAGGATTCTCCATATTCCTTTTGTTCAAAGATGGCATCAAAGAATCCCCAGTAAACGAATGATCCGCTTCCTTTTGGCTCTAACAAATGCGGTATGATGTGCCCGGCAGGTTGCATCACCTCCACCAATGCCGAGCCGGCCGGGAACAGGCAGGAGTCAATGATTTCATCATATTCGATATTTGTCATCGGGTGATGGCCTTCAAATGAATATTGCTGCCATTTTGGATTTTTGAAACGGTATGTAGCAACAGCCAATGTGACATCCTCCGATAATTCCCATGTTTTAATTCCATGGGTCCGGATACGGTCGATAACCGTTTTCCATTCCGGCGGGATAACATATGCACGTGGCAATTTTACAGTTACAACAGGCCGGGTCGATGAAAAGTACGGGAGTTGGAATGTGGCAGGTTTATCGCTGTATTTAAACCAGTTTCCGCCCGTTATGTCGCTTTTGACCATTTCATATTCCACACCGAGAAATTCTACCATCAGGCTGTCATCTTTCCTGGTTTCAAACTCAAGGGGAAAGGGTTCCTTGAGAAACGATTCACTCTGGGTAAACTGATCTGCAGCTTGTATCAGTCGACGGAGGCTGACCGATTCCTTGCCCAGTATCTCCAATGTGGTCAGGAAGCATTCATAGGTGCTTTCGACACGCTGCCGGTAAGGTTTCAGCATATGTGTTTCAATCAGCAAGCCAGGACGGTTTAGCAATGCGGTGTAACCTTGTGAAAGCATAGGTGGCGCCACATGTGTGATCAGCCCGCTTCGCGGATCGTGCCAGTTGCGAAAACCGACATAAGGGTATACCGGGTATCCCGAATTATTCATGTGGGTTTCCATCCGGGGAATAAAAGTGTTTTTCGACCAATTTGAGAGGCCTTCATCCATATCGCCATAAATTTCCATCAGGTAGGTGAGCACATACTGGTAGTCGGCGCCATCGGTTGTATGGGCATCAATGAAGAAGTCGGGCATCCAATGATTAAACATCGTCAACCATGCCTGCATCTCCGGTGCGTCTGCCTTAAGATAGTCGCGGTTCAGGTTCAGGTTGTTTGCAGTGGTGCGCCAGCCCATTTCCCTGGGCCCGTTCTGGTTGATCCGGTTGTAAGGTCCAAAGCGTTCATGACCATCGACATTAAAAATGGGAATTAAAATGATGGACACATTTTCAAGCAATTCCGGGGATAGTATGGGGGGGTGGGCTCCCTCCCTGGATTTGCCGCCACCGGTTCCGGCATTCCCGGGTTGGGGATTCCCGATTGTAAGATCGCGGAAAAGCATCAGCCCGGCATCTTTCCCATCACTTTCACCTGCATGAATACAGGCCTGCAGGAGTAATAACGCTCGGCCGGCACGACGTATTTTTTCCGGTTGTGTGAAGCCGTCCCGGTCAAGTATCAGCAGGGGCAGGGCTTTTCCCCTGGCGCTTTTCCCAAAAGTCGTATAGGTGATCATCGGGGATGCGTCATCAAGCTGCCTGCAATAATCAATGGTTGCCTCATAGGAAGGAGTATCCAGATATCCAGAGGATTCATATATAGTTTGCCATTCGGCTTTTTGTGCATGGACACCAGCAAGAAACAGGAAGAAGAACAATAAGTGAGGAATTTTTTTCATGGAAATAATTTCTAAGGGATCAAACATACAAAAATTTGTTTTTTGGAGCGGCATACGGTGTAGAATTGTTGTCAAACCACCTTGCGTTTATTGATTTTTCTGTCTCCTTATGGACTTTTTTAGTCTGCCGCTGGCGCTTCAAGGATTAAGTTTTCAAGAAACTTTTTAACCCCGTTTTGTTTCTTGTTTCCAATATTTTCCTACCTTTGTGTCGTTACTGTAATTATACTTGGGCAGATTGAATTTGTAAATACAACCGGGTTCAGTCGCACAGTATAACTGCATCTAACCATGGTTGCTTTCGCAATCCTGCTAAGATGCAATATACAATACTGACGTAAAATTCGTCAAGCTACTCGAATGGAAAAAGCACTCATCGACATTCTTGAGAGGGTCAGGGAACTCTTTTATAAATACGGGGTTCGAAGCATATCAGTCGATGACATCTGCCATGACCTGGGCATGTCGAAAAAGAAACTATACCATTTTGTGGATAGTAAAACCCGGCTGGTGGAAAAACTGCTTGAACTGGAGCGTCAGAATTTCGAAATCATTTTTGAAAAGCACAATTTTGAGGGTGTCAATGCCATTGATATCCTGCTTATTGTGAGCCGTGATCTTGGTGAAAGATTCAGGGATGTCAGCCCATCCATGACATTCGACCTGAAAAAATATTACCCTGATATTTACCATAAGCATATTGATGAGCGAATTGAATTTATATATAGTAAGATTCAGATCAATCTGCAGAAGGGGATCAACCAGGGAATGTACAGGGATGATCTTAGCATTGAATTAGTCGCCCGTCTGTATATCAGGCGGTTGATCGATTTGCATAATCCGGAGTTTTTCCCGGCAGATAAATTTTCATTTCAGACATTGTTTGATGTTATGTTCGATCACTTTATCCGTGGAATCGCTAATCAAACAGGAATTGATTATTATGAAAAACAAAAGCGGAAAGTAAATTTTAAAAAATTCAAATAACAGCAATGAAATACCGGTTCTGCTTTCTTGTTCTTACCTGGCTCTTTATTGGTCACTTTTCAATGGCACAAAACCCTGTTTCTGTCAAGGCAAAAGAGGTGATGCAGTTTTCTCTTGAGCAGGCTCAGGCTTATGCATTCGAAAACAACTATGACCTTCAAAATTCGACTACGGACGTAGAGATTGCCCGCAAAATGGTAAAAGAAAATACAGCCATTGGATTGCCGCAGGTAAACGGTAAATTAGATTACATGGATAACTTTATGCGTCCGACAACCATGTTACCGGGAGAGTTCTTTGGGCAACCCGGCACTTCACAACCCATCCAGTTCGGTACGGAATATTCGGCGACACTCAGCGGTTCATTAACACAATTGGTATATAGTGGTCAATACCTCGTCGGCCTGCAAACCGCCAAGGCATTTCTCGAAACTTCAAAACAGAGGAATATTAAGGATAAAGTTGAAGTGAGGGATGTGGTGGCGGATGTTTACATTCGTTTGCTTGTTGTGGATGAGGGGATTAAAATTCTTGATTCTACGTTTGTCGTGGTAAGTAAATTGGTTGAAGAGGCGCGTAAAAGTCTTGAAGTAGGACTGATTGAGGATATTGAGGTCGACCAGGCCGATCTGAACAAGTCAAACCTCGAAGCCACCATAACCTACACGAAGAATCAACGTGCTTTAATATATGCAAATTTAAAATTCCTGATCGGGCTTAAAGACAACCAGGAGTTGGTTTTAACAGATAACCTTGATTATTTCCTCGCCCAGGTCAACAGGGATGCCCTTATAAACCAACAATTTGACTATAGGACCAACATTGATTTCGTTTTATTGAAGAAGGCCGATTATTTAACGCTGATGCGGTACAAACTGTCAAAAACAGCTTATCAGCCAACATTATCTGGTTTCTTATCTGCTTCTACCAGTGCGCAAAGGGATTCCTGGAACTTTTTTTCTTCAAAGGCCTGGTATCCGGCAGCAAGTTTTGGACTTTCACTTCAAATCCCCATCTGGAGCAGCGGCAGCCGCAAATATGATGTTGACCAGGCGCGTCTTGAGGTTGAAAAAACAAAGGTCACTGATGAAAAGGTCCGCGTGGGTCTCGAACTGCAGGTAGCGACTGCGAAAACAGAATTCAGCAACGCATATGCAATTTATCAGAACAAGGTTAAAGGTTTTGAAACCTCGCTGAAGATATACGAAAAAACCATGGAGAAATATAAGCAGGGCATGTCGGGAAGCACAGACCTCAATCAACGGTACCAGCAATTCCTTGCTTCAAACAATGACTATATGCAATCCATTTATGCGTTGCTGAGTCAGAAGATCAAATTGAACAAACTCCTCGAAAAGTTTTAGTTCCGCTTTCTGTTCGATTTCCTGCGTTTCAGTTTTGTTTTCATCTGAATGTCGATCAGCAGCATGGCAGGAACAAATACCAGTGTCAGAAAGGTAGCAAAGCTCAGTCCGAAAATTATGGTCCAGGAAAGCGGCCCCCAGAATGCAACACTGTCACCTCCGAAATATAGGTGAGGGTTTAGTTCTGTAAAGATGGTTATAAAATCGATGTTCATCCCGACTGCCAGTGGAACAAGTCCCAGCATGGTAGCTGAAGCCGTGAGCGCCACCGGTGTGATCCTGGTCTTACCGGCTTCTATGATTGCCTGTTTTGTTCTGTAGCCCCTGGATTTTAATTCATCGGCAAATTCGACGATAAGTATCCCGTTACGTACCACAATGCCTCCCAGCGCGACAATTCCCAGGCCTGTCATGATCACACTGATGGACATGCCGAAGATGGCAATGCCCAGAAGCACTCCGATAACACTGAAAATAACTTCGCTCAGGATAATTAATGATTTGCTGAGGGATCCGAACTGTGTGATGAGTATAAAAAAGATGAGCCCGATGGCGATCATCATCGCTTTTAACAGAAAGACCATTGTTTCCTGCTGATCTTCCTGCTCGCCGGTCAGGCTGATTTCGATACCTTTTGGACCTGTGTAGGAAGGAAGTGCTTTATTGATGCTTGACACCACCTCATTGGCGGTAAAACCGGACAATACCCCGGATGACAGGGTTATGACCCGTTTGAGATTCTTTCTCTTAATACCTCCATAGGTGTCCTTATATTTAATTGTAGCCACGGATGAGACAGGAATCTGGCGCAGCTGGCCTGAGTTCATATCCCGGTATGTGATCTTTGCATTGATCACCTGGTTTATGTTGGAGCGTTCCTTTAAGGCATATCTCAACTGGATGGGATATTCATCTTCTTCCTCCTTGTATTTCGATATCTCTTTTCCATAGATCGCAGTACGCATTTCCAAACCGATCTGGCCAAGTGATAATCCTTCCCGGTTTGCGCGCACCCTGTCAATTTCGATGATGATCTCGGGCTTGTTGTTTTCAAAATCTGATTTCAGCTGTTCAATCCCGGGAATACGCAAAGAATCAAGATATGCCTTGAATCCAATTGAGGCCTGGATAAGTTCATCCAGATTTTCGCCCGAAATTTCAATATTGACTGGTTTCCCGGTCGGAGGTCCCATTTTGTTCTTTTCAACATTGATGGTAACCCCCGGAATATTTTTCAGGTGTTCCCTTATCTGATCCATGATGGCTTGGGTAGATACCCCGCGGCGATATTTACTTTCAGCAAAATTAACGGTAACTTTTCCTTTGTTTGACGAGGATGACCGGTCAAAAATATTTTCACCGGCGCCAAATCCGACATTGGCAATGATCGATTCAACGATGGGATTTTTCTCACCTAAAACTTCACTGACCTTTTTTTCAACCAGTAATGTTACGGAATCAGTTACATTCTGGTCGGCGCCTTCAGGTAGTTTGATAAAAACATTGACGTAGGTGGGCTCGTTGTCAGGAAAGAACAAGACCGGCGGCTTGGTAATTCCGGTAACGATGATGCTTAAAAAAAACAGCCCGATGACAATGCCAAAGAGGTACCAGGGATTGCGGCCCTTTAAAGCCATTATCAGTGTCTTCTCATACATCCGGAGGGCCCAGGGCCAGGTTACATTTTGAAACCGATGAATTGCTTTTAACAGAACCAAACGATAGAATCCGTTCAGGATGAGTGCGATCATAAAGAGGTTGCCCATCGCAAAGCTTCCGCCCACGTATGAGATAATTGCAAGTCCAAGTAGAATCAAGCTGACGATCAGCAATCTTTTACGGTCCGATTTAACCGAATGCTGATCATATTCATGTCTCATAAAGGTGACCGCAAAGACAGGATTGATGATGTAGGCAACAAACAGGGAAGCAAAGAGCGTTAAAATCAGGGTCACCGGCAGGAAATACATGAATTTCCCTACAACTCCCGGCCAGAATGCGAGCGGAAAAAATGGAGCCAGGGTGGTCAGGGTCCCTGACAAAATAGGCAAAAATACCTCGCCTGCCGCGTTTTTTGCCGCTTTTACTATATCAGGCTGGTCCCGATGCAGCCGGTGGGTGTTTTCAATCACAACTATGGCATCGTCGACAATGATCCCCAATGCGAAAATAAAACCGAACATAACGATCATGTTCAGTGTGAATCCAAGGCTGGGCATGATCAGATATGCCAGGAAAATGGAGAGGGGAACGGACAATCCGACAAAAAACGCGTTGTTGAATCCCATGAAGAACATCAGCACCAGTACAACCAGGAGAAAGCCAATGATGATGGTATTGTTCAGTTCCTCAAGCGTGCTTTTTGTGAAGCGCGACTGGTCGCCTGTAATGGCAACATTGAGATCGGGCGGATAGCTGGTCTTTTGCAGGTTTTCCATAATCCTTTTAATCTCATCGGAAGCGATGATCAGATTTTCGCCGCTTTTTTTAATGACATTGAGGGTAATTACATTTTTACCGTTCAGCCGGGCAAAACTCTCTTGTTCTTTAAACGAATCCATCACCTTGGCTACATCCTGGATATAAACATTGGCCCCGCTTGAAGATTTGAGCATGATGTTTTTTATCTGTTCCGGGGATGTAAACTGGCCTGCCAGGCGGATGGTGTATTTAGTTCCGAAAGAGGTTATAGTTCCAGCGGAAATGGTGACGTTTTCGGCAGCCACAGCCGATTCAATATCACGGAAGGAGACACTGGCAGCCTGCATTTTGTACATATCCACATCGATCTGGATTTCACGTTCCAGGGCGCCCACGATATCGACCCGCGTGATCTCTTTCAGGGTTTCGATTTTATCCTGTGCCTCTTCGGCATATTTTTTCAGCCGTTGAAGGTCATAATCTCCCGCAATATTGATATTCATAATGGGAAATTCCGAAAAATCAACCTCTTTGATATCGGGATCCTTAGGAAGGTTGTTGGGCAGATTGGTTTTGGCCTTGTCAACTGCATCGCGAACCCGTTGTTTGGCCTCTGAGACTTCAATGCCCGGATTAAATTCCACCACAATGGTCGAAAAGTCCTGGATGGAATTACTGGTTATTTTTTTAACATCAGCGAGTGACTTGCATTGTTTTTCAATGGGACGAGTTACCAGGTTTTCCATATCCTCGGGTGATGTTCCGGGATAAATGGTATTTACCAGGATGGTCGGGATGACGATCTCAGGAATCTGCTCTTTCGGTATGTTCCAATAGGATAATAATCCCATTGCAGTAATGAAGACCGTTAAAACATAGATACTGGTTTTGTTATCGATCGACCAGCTGGTTGCAAAAAACTCTTTGAGCTTATGTTCTTTTTTTTTCATTGCTGGTAGAAATTAGAAGTCGATGGGCTGGCCGTGATAAAGATCCTTATATCCTGCAGTAATGATTTTATCTCCTTCGTTAAGTCCGCCGACAATTTCAGTAAGTCCATTGAATGAAATGAATGGTATGACAGTCCTTTTCTGTGCTATTTTTTTTCCATTTTCTTCAACTGCAACGAAAACAAACTGGCCTTCATCCCGGGAAGTCTGGATGTAATTTTGAGGTACGGCGATCGCATTTGGATTGGCATAATCCTTTATCTTAAGCACTGCAATCATATTAGCGCGGTAGATGCGGTCTGTAACCGGCAATGCAACTTCGACGAGGAAGGTACGGTTAACCGGGTTGATATACTTGCTTGCGAAAGTAACCCGCTCATCCACTTCGTAATTAAGGTCGGGCATAAATATTTTCACCTGGTCGCCGGTCTTAATTTTGGACGAGTAAGCTTCGCCGACATCTGCCAGGGCCTTCGCCTTCGAAAAGTTCACGATACGAAAGGAGGGAGTAGGAGAGGCCGATGAAGCTATTTGACCAACCTTGATGGGGATATCCTCGACAGTTCCGTCAATAGGAGAGGTGATCACCGACATTTTGATCTGGTCTTCAAGGGTGGCGATGCCGTTTTGTGCCGACTCCATGTCATTCTTGGCTTTAAGGAATTGTACCTCCGATCCGATTTTTTGATCCCAAAGCGTTTTCTGGCGGTTATAAATATCTGTGGCAAATGCAAGCCTGTTTTGCAAATCGGTTAGTTGTTGCTTGAGTACTTCGGCATCAAGTTCGGCAAGTATTTGTCCCCGGGTAACAGCCTGACCCTCGCGAACAAGAATTTTTGTCACCACTCCGCCCTGGTTTCGCGGGCTCACGGCGATGTTCTCGTTGCCGTCGATCCGTCCCTGTACCTCTATGTAATGCTCAAACGGTTTTTTTGTCAGCGTCATGATATTGACCCTGGTGGCTGTATTAATACCAGCCGGCGTCAACTCATTCTCAAGCTTGAGAATTTCCATTGCAAGTTTATCATGTTCCTTTTTGAGTTGCACCAAGCGGGCTCTTTTATCGCCTTCTTTACCGCTGCATGCTACCATGAAGAGGATGATGCCGGTAACGAATAAAAACTTTTTCATATGGGAAATCTGTGGATTTAGAATGTTCCGGAGATAAATCAATTCCGGATCGCAAAGATAGCGATTTTCCAATCCTGAAAAACTTTTTGAAGGAAAATCGTTTCCATGATCGATTTGCGTATCTTTGCATGATGAATTCTAAGGCATTAAATATACTCGCTCAGGTTCACAAACTTTATCAGCGTTACGGTATTAAGAGCGTGACAATGGATGATGTTGCCAAGCATCTGGGGATTTCAAAAAAGACCTTGTATGAACATTTCAAGGACAAGGAAGATCTGGTGCGCAATGTGCTTATGGCCGAACACGATAACCAATGCGGGTCCTTTACTGCTATCACAGATCAGCAATTAAACGCCATCGAGGAGCTGTTTGAGGTCTATAAAATGCTCAATACCATGTTCAGGGAATATAATCCTTCGATGGAATTCGATCTCAGAAAGTATTATCCCGACCTGTTTATTGAGATTAAGGAAATCCGGCGCAAACGGATGTTCGAATCGGTTATGAACAATATTAACAAAGGTAAAAAGGAGGGCTTGTACCGGAAGGAGCTTAACTCCAAAATTATTGCCAAACTTCATGTATTCAGAACTGAAAGCCTGTTTGATAACGATATGTTCACAATAGAGGAGCTGACTTCGTTCAAAATGTTCCATGAGGTTTTCATTTACCATATCCAGGGTATCCTGAGTCATGAAGGGCGAAGTTTCTTTGAAGTCAACTTTGATAAATTCAAGTCATCACTGTCTTTTTCTTAATTTTACCAACTTCAGGCAACTTATTAAACTCATTTACGTCTGTTTCTTAGTTAACGTTGGATGCTCATTGACGATTCCATAATCGAGGGTTGCGTCGCAGGAAAACGCAGTGCCCAGAGCGCCCTTTACCTTAAATATTCTTCGGTAATGCTGGCGGTATGTCTGCGCTATGCCCAAAATCGTGATGAAGCGGAAGACATTCTGCAGGAAGCGTTCCTTAAAATATTTCAGCATATCAGCACCTACCGGAAGGAGGGTTCCTTTGAAGGATGGATGAAGCGAATCATGATCAACCATGCCCTTAATTATTATCGGAAGAACAGGAAATTGCCGTTTCACGAGAATATTGAAAGCATTAATGAGATGGAAATCATGGAATTAGAAGAACCGCAAGCTGTTCATGCCCCGGTATCGGCCGAAAAACTGCTCGCCCTGATACAAAAACTACCACCAGGTTACCGGCTTGTCTTTAATATGTTTGTATTCGAAGAATATAGCCATAAGGAGATTTCCGAAGCCCTATCCATCTCTGAAAACACCTCAAAAAGCCAGCTTCTCAAGGCCAGAAAAATGCTAAGGAACAGATTATTTGATTTAAATATTTTGCAAAATACTGCACCGATAAATGAATGAAGAAACGAAATATAAGGCTTTTGATGAAGGCCGTATGGACGAGTTCCTGCGACAGACCGTGGAGGGTCATCGCATTGAACCTGATCCTGGCCTGTGGAAAGCAATAAGCCGAAAGTTATTATGGAGGGAAATATCCCGCCTGAACTTTAAAAATCTCTCTGCCCGGAACTGGGCCGCAGGTGTGGCAGGATTACTGGTCATCACATCAGTTATATACCTTGGCCTTCCTGCTTCAAATCGCAATGCTGCCGATGATTCATCAACCGGGAAACATATAGCATCAGTGCCTGCGGCAATGCAGAATACAGGCAACGATGCCATAGCATATACTCATCCGGGTTCCCAGGCCTCCGTTTCCCTGACGAAAAATGTAAATAAATCCACCCTCCACGATGATCCATCATTCAGTAATCCAATTATTTCCCAGTCTGGCAAGTTTGATATCAATTCAAATCTGCCAACAGGTGGAAAACCGGTGACATTCCTTGAAAATCCTGAAGATAACACAACCAATGCATCCTCAGGTGTTACACATCCTATCGGGAAAGTCAGCATCATGCCAAACCAATCACAGATTCCCATTCCATTTTCTGAAATGGAAATAACCAGGCTGGTGCCATACAACACAGCGCTGGTTTTTAGTCTGCCTATCGGTGATACCATCCTGACCATCAGCACACCGGGTGGAATCATCAACTTTAAAAAGGAAACGCAATCAACTTCGCGGTTTTTTTCGGTCAACCTGGGTGTTGAGCCGGAAATGAGTACCTATGCAGAGCCTGATAACTACTCGAAATTTAATTTCTGGATCAACGGAAGACTGACCTATCATATTTCCCGGTTTTCTATTGCCACCGGTCTGGGCCTCGGATATGTTTTTGATGAAGGGAAATACCGGATCGATTATCAAAGCCGCGACAGTGTTGGTTATTTCACCAGTGTCGTTTCATATACTACCGGGGCCGCCAATGAAATCATATATAAAACGAAAACAGAGAACATTTACGATAGTCTGGTGCATATGGCCGACGATCGCACCCGGAATCGCTATACCTATCTGCAGGTTCCGGTGCTGCTGGGATACAGGCTGTTTGAATCCAATTCGGTCAGTCTTACCTTCCAGATAGGACCGGCTGTTTCCTTTTTGATCGGGTCCCATTTATCGGAGCCGGTTATCAATTACCCCAATGCCCGTATTATCAAAGTGGAAAATAATACACCTGAACGGGTTACCGCCAATTGGCAAATATGGACGAACCTCAACCTTGAAATCCGGATGAACAGAAAAACAAGTTTCTACTTTGAACCTTCATTTAAATATTTTCTTAGTCCGATGACGTCGCAGGAAAAGGCGACGGCGAAAGCGCCCTGGTCCGTCGGATTAGGCATCGGACTTCAATTCAACCTTGGAAAATAACATGAGATCATGAGAAGCCTACTATGGATGTTGATATTGATTGCCATTACCTGTGACGGGCAGGCACAGAACCTCGTTTATCAGGATGATCCGGCTTTATGTCATGCCGATTATGCTGCAATCACCGATCCATTTGATCCGATGATCATCCAGTTTCAGGACAAATCAACCGGGCAGATCACCAACTGGCAATGGAGTTTTGGTGATGGCGCCACATCCACCAGCCAAAATCCCACCCATACCTATCCGGCCGGAGGAACCTATTTCGTGTGCCTTACGGTTTACAATTCCGACTCGGGAAGCATTTGCCATGATGTGCTTTGTCTCCCCATTACCATTCACGAGCCGGGTACCTGTGTTGCTGATTATAGCTTCGAGCTTGACGGGATCAATCATTTCCAGGTTCATTTCAATGATAAATCAAGCGGCAACATCAACCGCTGGCATTGGGATTTTGGCGATGGCAACTTTTCCGATGATCGGAATCCAAGCCATACATTCCCCAATGCAGGTAAATTTCGTGTGTGTCTTACCGCTTATAACGCTGATTCCATTGCGGTTTGCCAGGACATAAAATGCGATTCCATCACCATTCATCCTCCTCCTGTATGCCATGCAATATTCAGCGCCGAGCTCGATTCAATGAACCATATCCGAAATACCTTCAGGTTCGAGAATAATTCGACCGGAGATCCAAACGGATATCTATGGAAGTTTGATGACGGATCAACTTACATGACCCGGGATGTGATCCACCATTTTGAATTGCCTGGTACCCATGAGGTTTGCTTGCAAATAAGCCGGAAGGAAAATAATGTGATCGTTTGCATGGATTCCATTTGCCAGACAATAACCACCGCCAAATATTTCAATATCGGCGGCCATTTGTTTGCCGGTGCATCCCCGATAAATAATCCGTTTTCGACAGGCGATACCGGGATTGCCTCCATTTTCAGAAAGGATGGGAATAAAATCGTCCTGATTGATGAAGCGAAATTCACGGAGTTGGGTTATTTTACCTTTCCAGATGTGCTGAATGGTTATTACCTCATCAGAGCAAGACTTACCAGCGGATCGGCCAGCTATTTAAAATACTTTCCGGGTTACTATCCGCAGGAACTGACCTGGATGGAGAGTCCATTGCTGGATCTGTCCAATACCAATAGTTACTCTGCACATATCTATCTAATTCCAGCTCAAGATTCCTCAACCGGTCCGGGAAGGATAAAAGGATTTGTTTTTAAAACCAATCCTGACTTGCAGCCTGTAACAATTCCTTTTGCTGAGGTCATTCTTTACGATGCCCAATACCGTCCGCTCAGGTTTGCCACCTCCGGTACGTCGGGCCATTTTGAATTTTCAGGCCTTCCTTATGGTGCCTATAACTTATATGTTGACTTTCCCGGGATGTATTCCCGGTCAACGGTTGTTTGGATCGCCCCGGATTCACCGCTTGCGGATAACATGATGCTCGAATTGTTTGATTATGATGTTACCGGAGTAGCTGACGTCAATGGAACTGGTTTTAAAACCGGCGAACTGTTCCCAAATCCGGCAGGTGGTGTTTCAAATATAATCATTCATCTGCAAAAAGGATGTTTGCTGAAATTCGAAATATTCGCCATGACCGGAACGATTGTTCATTCCGGATCACAGCAATGTGAGGCTGGATCAAACCTTGTAACATTGCCTGTGGGCAATCTCCCTCAAGGAGTATACCTGTTTACGATCAAATCGGAACAAGGAACCCTGCTGTCAGTAAAAAAAATGGTGAAATAATTGATAAATTCCTTTTACATTTACTTCGGAATAGATCAATACATCTTTGATGGATGCCGGACGCGAATTGATTTCAGGATGTCTTAAACACGATCCTGTCGCAGAAAAAAAGCTTTACGATCTGTTTTCCGGTGAAATGTACGGTGTTTGCCTGCGTTTTGCCGGAAACGAGCGGGATGCCATGGATATGCTCCAGATTGGCTTTATCCGTGTGTATCATAACCTGCACCAATACCGCTTTGATGGTCAATTGGGCGGATGGATAAAACGGATCATTCTCAACACTGCCGTGACATATTGCAAGCGTAATGCAAGATATCTCCGGGAGGTTGAATTAAAAGAGTCCACCATCGATGCAACCTTTTCGGAAGAAATGTTGTCCATATTGACAGTAACAATTATACTCGATATCATTCAGGAATTGCCGGTCGGTTACAGGACAGTATTCAATCTTTATGTAATTGATGATTATTCGCACAAGGAAATTGGAGCGATGCTTGGTATTACTGAATCAACAGCAAAATCGCAATATCATCGCGCGAAAGTCAGCCTCAGGAACAGATTAAAAGCATTAGGCATTGATCAAAATTCATTCTATTGAAAAGGTCATGGAAAATCCGGATGAGTTAGAAAAAAAAATCAAGTCTGTTTTTTCAGGGTATAAGCAGGAGCCACCGGTTGAAGTATGGGAAAATCTGCGCCGTGAACTTCATCCGGAGCCGAAACCCTTGGATTTCCGGATGCGGCTAACCGGGTCGACCTTTTTCCCGGATCGACTGGGATGGCGTTATGTCGCATTGGGGGGGGTATTCATTTTCGTGTTCCTCGCAGTTGTCTATTTTACAGCCAAAGATCAACATACCATAACGGGTCATGCTTATGCAGGAGAGGCCAGGTTAAGCAGGGGAGTTGCCGTTTTATTCAGGGTGGATGACCGGTTAAAGCCATGGGATTCGGTGAGCCATTACCGTTCGGCCCTGATTGACGACAAGGGTTATTATAAATTTTCAGGCGTTAACCCAGGTACCTACCTGTTGCGCATCGCACCGGAGGAAAGTTCTGAATTATCGAAGCACTATCTTCCTTCCTGGTTTGATCAGCATGAAAATCCAGACTCATCCCATACAATTGTCATTTCAGCTGATGATTTCAGGGCAGATGTCCATTTACTGAGCCGAAATTCGGATTTTAGGTAGGATTGAATCAATTGTCATCGGCAAACCATTCTGCATAGGAATTTGCAGTTTCACGCAACCGCATGCTATGCAGTTTCACACCGGACGGTAACAGCCCACGAATACGTTTTGCAAAATCAAGCAGGAAATTCTCGCTGGTTGGCTGAAAGGGGACGACAACGACATTGGTAAAAGGCTCTCCGAACTTTCTGAGCTCTTGCTCCGGAACTTCATCATTCAGAAGCAATGCATGGTCAAATGGATCAACAATTTGTTTTTTGATGATTTTTTTCAGATCACCGAAATCCATTACCATTCCCCTTTTAGCAGAACTGTGATCAGAAATCGGGGCGCCGATCACCGTTACTGAAAGCTCATAAGAATGACCATGCACATTCCTGCAAGGACCATCATAACCTTTCAAGGCATGTGCTGCCTCAAACCGGAACTCTTTTGTTACCCTGATTTGATCCATGGATAATTTAATGAGCGGCAAAGATACAAAAAACAATAGTTCGGCATGGATTGGTCATATGATCGCAAGATGCTCGAGCACAACATTTACTCCAATGGCAATAAGCACGAGGCCACCTGCAACTTCGGCCCACCTGGCCGGGATGAAGCTGGTTTTTTCACCCATTATTGCGCCCGTAATGGATACAAAAAAGGTAATCACCGCAATCATAATAACAGCTTGCAAAATATTAACACTGATGAATCCAAATCCAACCCCGGTGATCAGCGCATCAATGCTGGTTGCAATGGAAAGGGTGATCAAAACGGTAATACTTCTGATATCGACTGTGCGTTTTTTATCTCCTTCACCAAAAGCCTGCCAGATCATTTTTCCCCCGATGAAAAACAGGATGGCAAAGGCGATCCAGTGATCGACAGGTTCAATAAAAACCTGGAGACTGCTTCCAACCAGCCATCCGATCAGTGGCATGAGACCCTGAAAAAGTCCGAAGAGTAATGCCATCCGGAATATCTCTTTCCAGGATAATTTTTGCACCGAGCCAAAACTCAGCGCAACGGCAAAACAGTCCATTGACAGGCCAAGCGAAATAAAAAAAAGTTCGGTAAAATTCAATGGTTGATAAGATTAACGATTTTTTCCAACCATTCGGCATCTGTGGAATCAAATGAATTCAGATGATCACTGTCCACGTCAAATACTCCTGTTATTTCACCGGCTTGATTTTTCACCGGGATTACAATTTCGGACCTCGATCGTGAATCACAGGCAATATGTCCTGGGAACTGATGAACATCAGCGACAACAATGGTTTTCATCTGGTCAATTCCGGCCCAGCAAACCCCCTGATGCTTTGCTAAAACCTGGCATGCAAGCGGGCCCTGGTAGTTTTTGACTATGAGATCACCAGACTTCAAAGTATAAAAGCCTGTCCAGAAAAAATACTCCATTTTATGATGCAAAACAGCCACGATGGTAGCCATTCTGGCATCAACATCGGTCGATTTTGCCATCAAAGTTTCCAGTTGTTCAAATAAGCGCTGGTAACGGGCTTGCTTTTTTGAGGTTTCCATAGTCAGATCAGGCGAGATCGAGGGCAACAGTGAAATGTCGCATGATCGGGGCTTCACTGACTATTTTCAAACCTTTACGAATCGAATCTCGCCGGTCATAGATATTTTTTAAAGCAACAGCGACTACATCCATATGATTATTGGTGTAGACCCTGCGTGGTATGGCCAGTCGCATGAGTTCCAGCGCCGGATAACGGTTTTCACGCGACACCGGGTCGCGGTCGGCGAGCAGGGCGCCAATTTCAACTCCACGAACCCCTGCCTCCAGGTACAACTCCACGGCAAGTGTTTGTGCCTGGAATTCCTCCTTTGGTAGCTGTGGCAGAAAACGCTTTGCATCAACAAACACTGCATGACCACCGATTGGCTGCTGCACGGGGATGCCAAATTCCATCAGGCGTTTGCCCAGGTACTCAACTTGCTTTATCCGGGTTTCAAGGTAATCGAATTCAGTACCTTCGTAAAGTCCCTGTGCCAGTGCATTCATGTCGCGGCCCGACATCCCGCCATAGGTAATATACCCTTCGAACATGATGTTGAAAACACTGGCTTTGCTGTGTAATTCTTTGCTGCGCATGGCGATAAATCCGCCCATGTTCACAATGGCATCCTTCTTGGCGCTCATGGTCATAACATCGGCACAGGCAAACATTTCCAGGACTATTTCGCGGATGGTTTTGTCCTGGCAGCCTTTTTCACGCATACGGATAAAATATGCATTTTCGGCAAACCGGGCAGCATCGAAAATAACTATCTTCCCGTATTTATCAGCAACTTGCCGCACCATCTTCAGGTTTTCAAGCGAAACAGGCTGTCCCCCCGATGAGTTGCAAGTCACCGTGACGATGATAAAAGGGATCTTGTCGGCATGGTGTTTAAGCACATTTTCCAACTTCACCGGATCCACATTGCCCTTGAATGGATGCGAAAGCGTTGTGTCAAATGCCTCATCAATGGTACAGTCGACGCAGATAGCCTTGCGAAATTCAATGTGTCCCTTGGTGGTATCGAAATGAGAATTACCCGGAATGATGTCACCCTCCTTGACAAGGACTGAAAAAAGGACATTTTCGGCTGCACGACCCTGGTGGGTGGGCAGAAAATAATCAAATCCAAGCACCTCCCGGATGGAGTTTTTCATTTTATGATAGGAGGATGCTCCTGCATAACTTTCGTCGCCGAGCATCATCGCCGACCATTGTTTGTCGCTCATCGATCCTGTTCCTGAGTCGGTAAGCAAATCGATAAATACCTGGTCGCTGTTCAACCTGAAAAGATTATATCCGGCATCTTTGATCCATCGTTCACGATCAGCACGACTGCTTTTACGGATCGGCTCCACCATCTTAATTTTATAAGCCTCTGCAAAGGGTAACTCCATGACGTAAAGGTTAGTTCATTGCCGCAAAGGTAGAATTTTTTTTGAAACAATTTTTTTTGTAACTGCTTGTCTGTTTGCCAAAAATCACGTAGGTTTGTTCCCAAAGAAACCCTTGTGAACTGGCTAACAGAAGAGCAGGTGAAAAGGGGAACAATAGAACGAGTGACCATGTAATTCGAAATTTTTAATTTTTAATCTATTTAGTATGACTACAACGACTGGATCAATCGGAAATGCTTATCTGACGAAGCTTACCGATCTGAATGTGCTGGCAAAGAAATCAGGAAAAAAAAGACTTGCTGTTGCAGTGGCTCATGATGAACATTGTCTCGAGGCAATTTGTGCAGTTGACAGAATGGGGCTGGTTGAGGCCATTCTTGTCGGGAATGAAAAGAAAATTCATGAAATCGCCGGCAAACTGAATCTCGATGTCAGCGCGATGAAAATAATCAACGAAGAGGTTGATGCCAATTCAGTAAAAATAGCGGTAAAAATGGTCAGGAACAAGGAAGCCGATATCCTGATGAAGGGAAATGTACCAACTGCTGTTTTTCTCAGGGGGGTACTCGACAAGGAGAATGGCCTTCGCAAGGGGGAGGTTTTATCTCACTTTGCCCTTTTTGAAGTGCCGACCTATCACAAACTCCTTGGATTGACCGATGCGGCTATGATACCTGCCCCTGATTTTAAGACCAAAGTGGCACTGACAACGAACGCCGTAGAATTCATGAATAAACTGGGCTATACAAAGCCCAAGGTTGCTGTTCTGGCGGCCGTTGAAATGGTAAATGAAGCAATGCCTGCAACCCTGGAGGCGGCCATGCTGTCGAAAATGAGTCAGCGCGGACAGATAAAAAATTGTATCATCGACGGACCATTGGCTTACGATAATGCCGTTAGCGCAGCAAGCGCCAAGCATAAAGGGATCGTAAGTGATGTAGCGGGTGATGCTGACCTCCTGATCGTTCCGGATATTGAAGCGGGCAACATTCTCTACAAGGCATTCGGGTTTTCGGCCAATGCCAAGCTGGCGGCTGTTGTTCTTGGCGCTGCCGCCCCGATTGTTTTAACATCACGTTCCGACACGGAAGAGTCGAAACAGGCAAGCATTGTGATGGCCGCCGCAATCTGACACGCATAGCATTAATTAATCCGACATTATGGGCAATAACCTGTTCCTGACAAAATCAGTTAGTGACCTGCTTCAGGAGGCAAAAGACAACAAAGCAGGCCTGAAGAAGACACTGACCGGCCTGAACCTGACTACGCTTGGCATAGGCGCTATCATCGGAGCAGGAATTTTCGTTCTGACAGGACAGGCCGCTGCGCAATATGCCGGCCCGGCTATTGTGATTTCGTTCATTATATCAGGTATTGCCTGTGCATTTGCCGGTTTATGTTATGCTGAATTTGCCTCCATGATTCCGATCTCAGGAAGCGCCTACACCTATTCCTATGCAACTCTTGGTGAATTCTTAGCATGGATTATCGGCTGGGACCTCATTCTTGAATACCTGTTTGCCGCTTCCACTGTTTCAGTTGGCTGGTCGGGATATGTGGTAAGCTTTCTGAATGATTTCGGGATCCTCATCCCAACTGCGCTTACCGCTGCTACCGGATCAGTGCTTGTTGAAGTTCCGGAAATTGGATGGCAGGAATTAACAAAGAATCTCAGTACAAGTTTATTGGCGAAGGGGGTAAATGTGGATGCACTACCGCATGTTACCGCTATTATAAACCTTCCTGCCATGTTCATTATTGCAGTGCTCACCATGTTGTTGGTCATCGGAATACGGGAGTCGGCCAATTTCAATAATATCATGGTGATCGTCAAGGTCGCAGTTATCATTTTGTTTATAGCCATAGGACTTGCATTTGTCCAGGCGGGGAACTGGCACCCGTTTATTCCAAAGAATACCGGGGAGTGGGGCCATTTTGGCTGGAGCGGGATCCTGCGGGGCGCGGGCGTGATTTTTTTCGCTTACATTGGATTTGATGCCGTTTCCACAGCAGCCCAGGAGGCAAAAAATCCCCAACGGGATATGCCCAGAGGGATACTGGGATCCCTGAGTGTTTCAACCGTTCTTTATATCATGGTCGCCATTGTGCTAACCGGAATTGTAAGCTATACCACGCTGAATGTTTCAGATCCCGTGGCGGTTGGTGTAAATGCCATGGGTGAAGGGATGTTCTGGCTGCGTCCGATTGTAAAAATTGCAGCTATTGCCGGACTGAGTTCCGTAATCCTGGTCATGCTTTTAGGCCAACCACGGATATTTTTTGCCATGTCGAAGGATGGTTTGCTCCCACCCGTTTTTTCGAGGGTACATCCAAGGTTTAAAACACCCTATGTCAGTACAATATTAACAGGAATGGTGGCGATCATCCTTGCAGGGGTACTCCCGATCAGCATCCTGGGAGAACTTGTATCAATAGGCACCTTGCTGGCCTTTGCCATCGTGTGCGTTAGTATCGTGGTGTTACGCAAAACAAGGCCCGACCTGGAGCGTCCGTTCCGCACGCCCTGGGTTCCATTAATCCCGATACTCGGTGCCCTGATATGCCTCGTCCAGATGGCAGCCTTGCCACTGGATACCTGGGCCCGGCTGATTATCTGGATGGCGCTTGGGATGGTGATCTACTTTACCTATGGTATCCGCCACAGTGTACAACGAAGATTGAATAATACTCAAAAATAAGATCGTAACGAATGAAAGACGTAAGGGTTCTGGCAATAAATCCCGGAT
>Ga0074195_1001312_pt1 | contig 36058 bp, 30 predicted proteins | sample EPASupsiteHSE623_FD_64525 | JGI IMG/M metagenome (GOLD analysis project Ga0074195, IMG submission 64525) | Bioremediated contaminated groundwater from EPA Superfund site, New Mexico - Sample HSE6-23 | ecosystem: Environmental > Aquatic > Deep subsurface > Groundwater > Contaminated ... | reverse complement strand
AGTTAAATTGATCACAGGCGTAATGCAGGAACAGGTTATGGATACTGTAATACATCATCCGGTTATGTTAAATGAGGTGCTGGAGTATCTGCGGCCTTCCGCGGGTATGACCGTCATCGATTGTACCGTCGGTACCGCCGGGCACAGTTTGGCGTTGATGGAACGGGTCAGCCCGGGCGGCAGGCTGATCGGGATAGACAGGGACGAAGAGTCTCTGGGTATCGCCGCGCAGAGGCTTCAGGCATACAGCGGGTCTTTCGATCTGGCTTATAGTAATTTTCTCGATATAGACAAAGTAGCCGCTTCATTCGGGGTTTCCGGGGCCGGGGCGATATTGATGGACCTGGGGATCTCCATGTATCAATTATCAAATCCGCAGCGCGGTTTCAGTTTCCAGAATGACGGGCCGCTGGATATGAGGCTGGACAGGAACAGCTATATTTCCGCCTACGATCTGGTGAATAACCTTAACGAGGACGAGATTTCTTCGCTGCTGCGTAATTTCGGACAGGAGCGGTGGCATAACCGCATCGCCAGTCTGCTGGTGCGCGAACGGCAGAAGACCCCTATCGCCACCACCCGCCAGTTGAGCGATATTGTGATCAGGGCCATCCCGGGGAGGTTCCGTCATCAAAGGCTGCATCCGGCTACCCGCACTTTTCAGGCGGTCAGGATCGCAGTCAACAGGGAACTGGAAGTTCTGGGAACTGCTGTTACAAAGGCGGTGGAATTGCTAGATAAAGGCGGAAGGATCTGCGTTATTTCTTTTCATTCGTTGGAAGACAGGACTATAAAACTGGTTTTCAGAGAACTTGCTTCGGCCGGGAAAATTGATATAATAACACAGAAACCTTTAACACCCACCAGTTCCGAAGTAAGGGACAATCCTCCCAGTCGCAGCGCTAAACTTCGGGTGGCGGAAAGGCGGTAAAATGAGAATATCGCGATTAATAGTCGTAATATTATTAGGCACGGTCTTTTCCGTACTCTACGTTTATCAACAGGCGGAGATTTTCCGTCTGGCTTACGAGGGAGAGAAGAAACAATCCGCATTTCAGGAACTTCTTGATAAGAATAATGTCCTTAGATACAACATAGAAAAGAGCGCGTCCTTGACCAGGATCGGCAACAAGGTGTCCAAGGACGATCAATTCCAGATGCCGGATACCTGCCGGGTCGTGAAAGTCGGCGTTCCTTCGAACAACGGAACGCAGGCCGGTCAGCAGGAACCGGGGATGTTGACGCTGGCTTCCAGGATATTCAGCATAAAGAGACAGGCTGAAGCGCATACGCTACAGCATTGATAGTGGTGCGCTGTTAAATAAGTTCTTTGAACAGCGCACAGAGTCAGCCGCAGGCTGACGATCTAATTTCGACTTTCGACTATCAGAAATTTATGTAACAATGTAGTAGAGCACTAAAGATTGGAATAATTGTTGGATAACATCCCGTGGTTACATCCGGGGCAAATCCGTTCCCGCGGGTTCCTGGGGGGGCCGGCGGGTAAATCTTCCGATAATCAGGCGATTGCCGGATGGAAGCCGCGGTACGCTTTCTTCCCGGTAAACCGGCAGGCTGCCGAATCGAATGCCGGTATAATCCTTTTATAGTTGTGTATATAGCTACCTACCGCCGCCGTTTTAACGCGGTTTTTCTTCTGTTCTTTATCTTCCTTTTCTCCTGCGTAATACGGTTGTTATTCATTCAATTCTTCCGTTCGGAATACCTGGCTTCGATAGCGCGCAAGCAGCATAATCTTTATGTGGAACTTGAACCGCGCAGGGGGACCATATATGATATCAATATGCGTCCGCAGGCCATCAATATCCCCGCGGACTCATTGTTTGCCTCGCCGGCGGGAATGTCTTCTTCCGACAAAGAGCGCGCGATCAGGCAGTTGATGCCGATACTCGGAGTGGATCGTTCCTATCTTAGTGAACGGCTGACGCGGAAAAAGTATTTCGTCTGGCTGCAGCGCAAGATGACTCCGCAACAGAGCGAGGAAGTCAAAAAACTGAATATTAAGGGTATAGGCTGCGTTAAAGAAAGCAAGAGATGTTATCCGAACGGTTATCTCGCGAGCCACCTGGTGGGTTTCGCCGGCATAGACAACAACGGTCTTGAAGGCAGCGAACTTCTTTATAATAAATACTTGAAAGGGGAAGGCGGCTGGGCTTATTTTCTGCGCGATGCCCGGCAGAAAAGGCTCGAGATATGGGAAAATATGGTTATGCCGAAAGACGGCGACAACATTGTCCTCACCATAGACGGAGTGATCCAGTATATCGCCGAAAGGGAATTGGATAAGGCTTTTATTTCCAGCAACGCCAGAGGCGGAAGTATTGTGGTGATGAACCCTCATACCGGGGCGATCCTGGCCATGGCGAACAGGCCGACCTTCGATCTTAACGAGTATTCCTCCTCTCCCAGGGAGAACAGGCGCAACCGCGCCGTCAGCGATATGTTTGAACCGGGCTCTGTTTTTAAGATCGTGGCCGCTTCGGCCGCCCTGGAGGAGAAAAAAAGCCGGGAGGATGAAAGGTTCTTTTGCGAAAACGGTTCGTATCGTTTCTCGACGCACGTATTGCATGATCATACCGCGCACGGCTGGTTGACTTTCAGCGAAGTCATCGAGCAGTCGAGCAATATCGGCACGTCCAAGATCGCGCAGAAACTCGGCCCGGCGGAGTTCTACCGTTACGTGAAGCTGTTCGGTTTCGGGGCCAAGAGCGGGGTGGATATCCCCGGGGAAATCTCCGGTGTTGCCAAGAATCCCCGTCAATGGTCGAAAATATCCATAGTGACGATGCCGATGGGGCAGGAGATCGGGGTTACTGAATTGCAATTGGCCTGCGCTTTTTCCGCGATAGCCAACGGCGGAACGTTGATGAAGCCGTACCTGGTAAGCGAAGTAAGGGATAAATACGGGGAGACCATCAAGGAATTCAAGCCTCAGCCGGTCAGGCAGGTGATTTCCGCGGAAACGGCGGCCAGGATGCGCAAGATACTTACCGGCGTGGTTGAGAACGGCACCGGAAAACTCGCGAAGGTCCCGGGTTTTACCGCCGGAGGAAAGACCGGCACCGCCCAGAAGATCGATCCGGACGGCAGATATTCGCACACTAAATTTATGGCTTCTTTCGTGGGGTTCGCGCCGGCTGAAGAACCGGCGCTGGTGGTGGCGGTCGTGCTGGACGAACCGCATCCGTATTATTACGGCGGCGTGGTCGCTTCCCCGGTTTTCAGGAACGTGGTATCCGATACTTTGAGGTATTTGAAGACAAAACAGTCGGTAGAAGAGGTCTGGAGACTCAATGAAGTTAAGCAGCCTGATCTGGGGAACCGGCGTATCGAGGATTGACGGCGGCCCCGATTGCGATATCGACGGGGTCTGCGCCGATTCGCGTTATGCCGTTGCCGGTGATGTCTTTATCGCGGTGCGCGGGTGCGGCTCCGATGGGCATAAGTTCATCCCGGAGGCGGTCTCAAAAGGCGTTAAAGCGGTGGCCGCCGAAGACCGTTCGGCAATGAAGGGGCTACCTCCGAGCGTGGCATTACTGCTCGCCGAGGATACCAGGGCGGCCGCCGGCAGGCTGGCGTCCGGATTTTACGGTCTGCCTTCTTCGCGCCTGAAAGTCGCCGGTATAACCGGCACGAACGGCAAAACCACATTGACTTATCTGCTCGAACATATTCTTTCTTGTTCCGGTCATAAGGCCGGCGTGATCGGCACGGTGAATTACAGACTGGGAAAAGAGGTGTTGCCTTCGTCTAATACCACTCCCGGTGCGATAGAATTACAGAAGTTGTTGTCGATGATGGAGCATAAGGGAGCGTCTTACGCGCTGATGGAGGTGTCGTCACATGCGCTCGATCAGCGCAGGACCGAAGGAACGGATTTTTATTCGGCTATTTTCACTAATTTGACCAGGGACCATTTGGATTACCATAAGACCGAAGAGGAGTATTTTAAGGCGAAAAGTCGTTTGTTCAGCGGGTTGTCCGGGAACGCTTTCTGCGTGATAAATACCGACGACAGCTACGGCCGCCGGCTTGCCGGAATGACCGCGGCCGCGGTAAACAGTTACGGGTTGAATAAGGAAGCGGATTTTCTCGCCGGCGATATCAAACTTTCCATCAGTGAGAGCAGTTTTAAATTGGTTATAAAAGGGGCCGATTGCGGAGAGCGGTTTCGCAGCGGCCTGGTCGGCAGTCACAATGTTTATAACGCGCTGGCGGCGGCGGCATGGGCTTTGAATTCCGGTATCGAAATAAAGACGCTTAGGCAGGCGCTGGAGAGTTTTTCTTACGTCCCGGGCAGACTGGAACGCATAGATTCACCGGACGGCTTCAGCGTATACGTCGATTACGCCCATACTCCGGACGCCCTGGAAAAGGTTCTTTCTTCCCTGAAGCAGTTATCGGCAGGACGTCTCATTACCGTGTTCGGCTGCGGGGGCCAGAGGGACAGGCTCAAACGTCCGCTTATGGGGGCGGTGGTCTCGGAACTTTCGGATTACGCTTTGATCACTAACGATAATCCCCGTTCGGAAGAACCGGCTTCTATTATCAGTGAGATAGAAAAAGGGATGAAGAGTGACAACTACCGCGTGGTGCCTGACCGGCGGGAAGCGATAGCCGGCGCTTTGAAGATGGCCGTCCGGGGGGATATCGTGTTGGTGGCCGGTAAAGGGCACGAGGATTATCAGATAATCGGGCGGGATAAACTGCATTTCGACGACAGGGAGGTTGTGAGGGAATGTTTACGGTTGAAGAAGTCCTGAAGGCAACGGACGGAAAAATGGAACGTGCCGGCCGGCCGGGAAGGCGGATATGCGGAGTATCCATCGATTCCCGCACGGTCCTGCCCGGACAGGTCTTTATCGCCGTCAAAGGCGAGAACTTCGACGGTCATAGTTTTCTGAAGGAAGCGTCCGGCAGAGGCGCCGCCTGTTTGATCGTTTCCGCAGGCAAGAGGCTGATTATCCCGGAAGGCCCGGCGGTGATCAGAGTCAAGGATACGCTCAAGGCTATCGCCGATATCGCGCATTTCCACAGGATGAGGTTCGATATCCCGGTGATCGCGGTCACCGGTTCCAACGGTAAGACCACGACCAAGGATATGACCGCCGGGGTGCTTTCGGCCGGTTACAGGGTATTGAAGAATGAGGGCACGAAGAATAATCACATCGGTATGCCGTTGGCGCTGCTCGGCCTGAACGCGGCCCATCAGGCGGCGGTGCTGGAACTCGGCAGTAATCATCCCGGAGAGATCGCTTATCTTGCCGGGGTCTGCTGCCCGACGCTCGCCGTGATCACGAATATCGGACCTTCGCATCTGGAACATTTCGGCAGTCTGCGCGGGGTGTTGAGGGAGAAGGTTTCTTTATTGAAATTCCTGCGCGGACCGGCCATCGCCCTGCTTAATGCCGACGATAATATGCTTTCCGGGGTCATTAAGAAGCGCAGGGTATTCGGCTACGGGTCATCCGCAGGAGCGGACTTCCTGGTCTCCGGCATCAGGAACACCGGCCGCGGCGTTGAATTCCTGCTCGGACGCAGGCAGAGGCGTAAGTGCCGTCTGAAGACCGTAGGCGCGCATAACGCGCATAACGCGCTGGCGGCGGCTTCGGTGGGCCGGATGCTGGGTATCAGTTACCCGGATATCTGTTCGAGATTGAACGATTTTGATTTTCCCGCCGGGAGGATGAAGCTGTTGGGGGAGAGAGAGGCGGTTTTTATAGACGATACATATAATTCGAATCCGCTTTCTTTGAGCCGCGCGGCAGCGGCCCTGGGGGAACTGCCTTCCCAAGGCAGGAAAATATTCGTGATGGGGGATATGCTGGAACTGGGTCACTCTTCAGAGCGATTTCATTGTCTGGCGGGTGAACAGGCGGCAGAAGTTTGCGATGTTTTTATCGCGGTGGGGGAGTTTTCCCGTTCTGCCGCTAAAGCCGCCGTAAAGTCCGGGCTGTCATCCGACAGGGTTTTTTGCTGCGACGAAGCCGTGCAGGCCGGCAGTATCCTGCGCAACAGGATAAAGATCGTCCGCCGGGATATTGTCCTGGTCAAAGGTTCGCGCGGAATGCATATGGAGAGAGTGTTTGACGAAGCACGAGGCATGAAGCATGAGGCACGAAGGAGATAAGGAAATCCAGTTCTAGAATCTATAACCCGGAACCGCAAAAGATCTTATACGGAGGCATATGCTGTACTATTTGTTCTATCCCTTGCACGGGAATATCACATTCTTCAACGTATTCCGTTATATAACTTTCCGCGCGGCGATGGCCGCTTTAACGGCATTCCTGCTTAGTCTGCTTCTCGGTCCCCGGATCATAAATATGCTTAAACGACAGAAGATAGGGGAGAACATCCGCACCAAAGAGAGCGAGAAACTTTACGACCTGCAGAGGAATAAACAGGACACGCCGACAATGGGCGGAGTTTTTATCCTGGCGGCCATTTTTATTTCTACCCTGCTTTGGTCGGAGGCGCTGAATAAAAACATCCTTGTAGCGTTGATGGTCACTCTCTGGCTCGGGATTACCGGTTTCGCCGACGATTATCTGAAACAGGTGAGGAAGAGATCGAAGGGTTTGAGCGCTTCGCAGAAACTCATAAGCCAGCTGGCGGTCGGGCTCATCGCCGGCCTGATCATTTTCTCCGACGGGCGCTACGGAACCGGCCTGGACATCCCTTTTATGAAGGAAGTCGCCATTGACCTCGGGATATTCTATATATTTTTCGCCGCGCTGGTCATCGCCGGCTCATCCAACGCCGTGAATCTTACCGACGGGCTGGACGGGCTGGCCGCGGGCAATGTGGTTATGGCCGCCGTGGCCCTCGGCGTGTTGAGTTATGTGGCGGGGAATATCCGTTTCAGTAATTATCTTTTTATTCCTTATATAAGAGGAGCCGGGGAGTTGACTGTTTTCTGCGCGGCGATACTCGGTGCCGGGCTGGGGTTTTTATGGTACAATTGTTATCCGGCATCGGTGTTTATGGGGGACGTGGGGTCGCTGGCGCTGGGCGGCGCGCTCGGCACGGTGGCGCTGTTGATAAAGAAAGAGTTGTTACTGGTAGTTATCGGCGGCGTATTCGTTATCGAAGCGCTTTCCGTGATACTGCAGGTGGCGTCTTTCAGGCTCACGGGAAAACGTATCTTCAAGATCGCGCCCTTGCATCATCATTTCCAGTTCCTCGGCTGGCCGGAAAGCAAGATCATCGTCCGTTTCTGGATCGTCGCGGGATTGTTGGCGTTGTTGACACTGGTCACTTTGAAGCTAAGATAGTATATCATAAAGACCGATTTTGGGTTATATGAGACCCGAGGAACGAAGCATGAAGCATGAGGCATGAAACGCCAGAGACGATGCACGCCTTGAATTCCGGGGACACAGTATTTACTCGGAGCGCAGAATTCCCGAATACCGAGATAACGATCGTCTTTCGATAAGGGGAACGATACCCGTATTTTAGTCTCGCCGAAGCATCAATGGCGGACGGTCACGGTTATTATCACCCCTCCTTAGTCCTCCCCATCAAGAAAGGGGAGGAAAGATAGGTTGGGTTCTGTTGGTTACCGTAACCGAAAACCGATACGGGCTGCGTTACCATAGCCGTTGCCGATATTTTACGGCGGGCGAAGCCTCGCCAAAGTTTCAGTGGCGGTTAATAATTCAGGAAAGAAATTCCGGACTTTACAGGCCGGGTCATATAAGGATTTCTCTATATTTCTCGTCTTTGCGAGGAGAGAAGCGACTAATCAATCTTATTCCACAGAGATTGCTTCTCCGCCGCAGGCGGATCGCAATGACGATGCAAAGGTGTCATTTGACCCAACCTGTTTAGTCCGGGGAGTATTCATTTCCTAAAAGTTAGGCTATGAGACGAAGGATGAAAGCAGAGAGATGAAGAACCAGGGGCTTTTTAAGGGAAAGAAGATCACTGTCGTAGGTTTGGCCCGCTCCGGGGTTTCCTGCGCCAACCTTTTGCACAGGATAGGCGCGCGGGTGGGCGTAACCGACGCTTGCGATACCGCGCTTACCAGGGCGGCGTCTTCGGGGCTTTGTTCAGGGGATATCTCTGTGGAACTGGGACGCCACACGCGCGAATTCATAGCGGGAAGCGATATGCTGGTAGTTTCTCCCGGGGTGGGGCCGCAAAGCCCGGCGTTCAGTTTCGCCGCGCAGGCCGGCATCCCGGTTATCGGGGAGATCGAGGCCGGTTATCTGCTTTGTCCGGCTCCGGTGATCGCGGTCACGGGATCAAGCGGAAAGACCACGGTCACCACGCTTATTGGAGAGGCGCTTCAAGCTTCGGGAAAGAAGGCTTTCGTATGCGGCAACATAGGCGCGCCTTTCTGCGGGGAGGTGGAGAAGATCACCGCGGATGATTTTGTCTGTCTGGAAGTGAGTTCATTTCAGTTGGAGACAATACGCGCTTTCAGGCCGAGGATAGCCATTATACTGAATGTAAGCAAGAATCATCTGGACAGGTATAACGGTATGCAGGAATACCTTGAAGCCAAGAAACGCATCTTTTTGAATCAGCAAGAAGATGACTTTCTTTTGTTGAACCCGTCAGACAAATTTTTAAGCGGGTTGGATAAGCAGGCCCGTTCCCGGACGGTTTATTTCCCTTCAGAAGAAGGATTGAATCCTAACCAGAGCGCCGTAAAAACCGCGGTTTCCCTGCTGGGAATAGACTCTTGCATCTGCGCGGAAGTGTTCAATAATTTCCGCGGGCTTGAACATCGTTTTGAATTCGTCGGGGAGAAAGGCGGCGTGAAATTCATCAATGATTCCAAGGCCACTACCGCGGAATCCGCTTTATGGGCGTTGAATAATATCTCCGGTAAAGTGCTCTTGATCGCCGGAGGCCGGGATAAAGGCTGCGATTATTCGGTAATAACGGAGGCCGCCAGGCGCAAAGTGAAAAAAGCTCTTTTGATAGGTGAAGCTAAAGAAGCGATAAGGTCTTCTTTGGGAGGGTGCGTTCCGGTAGAATATGCCCTGGATATGCCCGACGCGGTAAGGAGGGCGTTTCGCTCCGCCTCAGCCGGGGATTACGTATTGCTTTCGCCGATGTGTTCCAGTTTCGATATGTTCACCAGTTATGAGGAACGCGGCAGGATCTTTAAAGCGGAATTTTCCGCGTTGGGATAAGGACAGATGGTAAGGAATATCAGGATAAATCTTTTTGCCGTTACCGTCGCATTGATATGCGTCGGCATTATTATGATCTATAGCGCTTCCAGCATTTACGCCCTGGACCGGTATAAGGACAGCCTGTTCTTTGTCAAAAGGCATCTTAGTTTTGTGTTGTTCGGGACACTGCTGGCATTCCTGGCGATGGTCATCGATTACCGCAAGTTCGCCCGCTATTCAAAACCGCTGCTTTTGGTCTGCATAGTATTATTGTTGCTTGTTTTGGTACCCGGCTTAGGCAGGGAAGTTTCCGGCGCCCGCAGGTGGTTCCGTTTCAAGTTTATCAGTTTCCAGCCCTCGGAGTTGGCCAATTTGGCATTGATCGCGTATATAGCGGACTTTATCTCGCGCAAAGATAATTTACTGCGTTCATTCTGGAAAGGGTTCTTTCCTCCGATGGCGGCGATGGGTTGTGTTGTGGTATTGATACTGGCGCAGCCGGATCTCGGCACCGTGGTCGCGCTGGCGGTCACCGTGATCATTATGCTGTTCGTCGCAGGGATAAGGGTTTCTTATTTATTGTCTTTATTGCTGATGTCCCTGCCGGCGTTGTATCTGCTTGTTTTCAGCGTCCCCTACCGCAGGACGCGCATCCTGGCATTCCTTAATCCCTGGGCCGATCCCCGCGGCACCGGATTCCAGATCATACAATCGCAGGTCGCTTTGGGTTCAGGGGGCTTTTTCGGGGTCGGACTGGGGCATTCTAACCAGAAGCTGTTTTATCTTCCCGCAGCGCATACCGATTTTATCTTTTCCATTATCGGGGAAGAACTGGGCCTTATAGGCACGGTAGGCGTGATCCTTCTGTTTATGATCTTCATTCTGCAGGGCATAAAGATAATCAAAAACTCCCCCGATAAATTCAGCTATTTTTTCAGCCTGGGCCTGGTTTCGCTGCTTTGCATACGCGCTTTAATAAATATCGGGGTTTCCTGCGGGCTTCTGCCTACGAAAGGACTGCCTCTGCCGTTCATAAGTTACGGAGGGTCCTCTTTGATCTTCGATATAGTGGCCGTCGGAATCCTGATGAACATTGCCAGGACCGGGGAATACCCATGAGCAGAGCCAAGCGGCCGGGACGCGTGCTGATCGTTACCGGCAGGAGCGGCGGCCATATCTTTCCGGCGGTAAGCGTACTGGAACGGATCTGTGCGGAGACCGGGACCGGAGAAGCAATCCTTGTCCTTCCCGATCGCGCCGTGCTTCCTCCGGGGAACAAGGACTGCGCCGGACGGCGCAGCGTTAACCTGCCTTATCCGCCGCCGGGGCTGCGGAAGGCGCTGGGCAGGTTAGCGATTTTAGTGTACTTGCCGGCAATCGTTTTGAAAAGCCTGTTCATCCTGTTGTATTTCCGTCCCGCAGTCGTAGCGGGATTCGGCAGTATTTGTTCAGTGCCGATGGTGTTTCTTGCCCATTTATTCGGGATCCGGACGCTCATCCATGAGCAGAATGTCATTCCCGGTAAAGCAAGTTTGTTCCTGGCCGGATTCGCCGATAAGATCGCCGTATCGTTCAGCGGGAGCGGGAAATATCTGGGCGCCGCAAGCGGGAAGGCGGTATTGACGGGTAATCCTTTACGCAGCGGTTTACGCAAAGTGAATAGAAAAGAAGCATTGGAGTTTTTCGGGTTGACTGCAGGGAAGTTCACGGTGTTGGTCACCGGCGGCAGTCAGGGGAGTTCCAGGATCAACGATTCCTTCGTGCGCGCGGTAAAGCTTCTCAAGGAACCGCAGAAACTACAGGTCGTGCATTTGACGGGAGGCCGGGATTTCGCGCGGATTAAAGAGGCTTACCGCGGATGCGGAGCGGAGGCGCGGGTATTTGAATTTCTTTCCGCGATGGAATACGCTTACAGCGCCGCGGATCTGATAATTTCGCGCGCCGGGGCCATAACCGTCAGCGAAATAATTTACTATGGCCTCCCGGCGATACTTGTCCCTTATCCGTTCGCGGGCAGGCACCAGGACGCCAATGCCGAAGTGCTTAAACAGGCAGGGGGCGCGTCAGTGATCGATGATCGCCTGGTCTCCGCGGAACTGCTGCGCGCGGAACTGGAACGCGCCGCCGCTTCCGGACCGCGGAATGCCGGGTATCCGGCTCTTACGGGCAACGAGGCGTGCAGCCTGGTGGCTGAAGAAATAATTGATTTGACATGCCGTTAATCAAAGAGTATATATTAATTTCATCGGTATTGTTAGCTCTCGCCTGTCCGGCGCGCGCCGCGGAAGAGAAATGGCTGACTACGGGCAGCCGCCATTTCCTGGTCTATTACCGGCAGGCCCCCGAGGGACTGCTGGAGCGGGTCGTCCGTCAGTCGGAAGAATATTACGCGCGCATAACCGAGGAACTGGGGTTTACGCGCTACAATTTCTGGCTGGGGGACAACAGGGCCAGGATCTATATTTTTGACAGCGCGGAAGAATACAAAAAGAACTGCGGGCAGCCTGCCTGGTCGTACGGGTGCGTATTCATCCCGGACAAAAAGATCTGTTCGTTCTCCCAGGGCTGGGACGATTTTTCCTCCGTATTATCCCATGAAATAGGGCATATCATCCTTCACGAATGCCTGGGGATGGAAAAAGAGAGCCTGCCGTTGTGGCTGGACGAAGGCGTGGCCTGTTACGCCGAGAATCCCGTTAAATGCCGGGAAGCGGCGGTTTTTCTGAAAGCGTCGTACCGCAAAGGCAAGTTGCTTGGTTTTGACCAATTGGCTTTTTTCATTCCGGCGGCGGCAAGCGATGAAGCTGTCCGGCTTTTTTACGCCGAGTCTTCAAGCATCGTCGGGTATTTGTTCGGCGAATTCGGCAGGGATAATTTTGTGTATTTTTGCGAAGAGTTCAAACGCAGCCGGGACCTGAACAGGGCTTTGCGCAGCGCGTACGGGTTCGCGGACTGCGAAGAACTGGATAAAGGCTGGCGGCGGTACCTGGATATATTATGAGCGGCAGGCATATACATTTCGTGGGGATAGGCGGCATAGGTATGAGCGGTATCGCGCGCCTGTTCCTGCGCCGCGGAGTGAAAGTCAGCGGTTCGGACATCAAAGAAAGCGGGATCATTTCCGAACTGCGTCAGTGCGGGGCGGAAGTCTTTCTGGGGCATTCAGCGGATAATCTGCGCGGCGCCGACGTTATCGTTTATACTTCCGCGGTCAACGAAGAGAACCCGGAAATAACCGAGGCAAGAAAAAGAGGACTCCCGCTTTTGAAACGGGCGGAAGCGCTCGCGGAACTTATGACCGGCAGATCCGTGATCGCCGTTACCGGCAGCCACGGTAAGACCACCACCACTTCACTGGCCTCCTGTTTGTTGATGGAAGCCGGACTCTCACCGGTAGTATCGGTAGGCGGCATCCTGCGCAATATCAATACCAATGCCTGCGACGGGGACGGCAAATTTTTCGTCGCGGAAGCGGACGAGTCCGACGGTTCGTTCCTTTATTACAAACCGAGATATTCGATCGTCACGAATATAGACCGCGAACATCTTGATTATTACAAGGATTTTGCGCACGTGCTGGAGAGTTACGGGCGTTTTATATCGCAAACCGATAAAGACGGCTGCGTTTTCGGGTGCGCCGACGACGCCAATGTCGCCGGATTACTGCGCGGGTACGGGGGAAAGAAGATCTTCTTCGGTATGGGAAGGGAGAATGATATCTATCCGGAGAATGTCCGTCTGGACGGGTTGTCTTCCACCTTTGAATGCCGCTACCGCGGCCGGGACGCGGGCAGTTTCCGTCTGCCTCTGGGGGGTATGCATAACGTCGGCAATGCGCTGTCCGTGATCGCGCTGGGTTTTGAACTGGGGATCGACAGGGACGTGATTTGCAGGGCGTTGAACGGATACCAGGGATCCAAACGCAGGCTGGAAATAAAATTCCAGGACAGCGAACATATACTGATAGACGATTACGCGCATCACCCGACGGAGATCAAGGCCACTTTGTCGGCCGTCAGGCAGCTTAAACGCCAACGGGTGGTGGCGGTGTTCCAGCCGCACCGTTATACCCGGACCAGTTTGTTGTCCGGGGAATTCTGCGGATGCTTCGGCGACGCCGATTACCTTGTCCTTACCGACATATATTCCGCGGGGGAACGTCCCATAGAGGGAGTAAGCGGCGAGGAGTTGTGCAGGATGGTCGCTTCGGCGAACCCCGGAAAAAGAGTGGTATTTGTACCTAAAGAAGAAATAGCCGCCCGGATAACCGCTTTACTGCTGCCGGGGGATTGCGTGATCACTCTCGGCGCCGGCGATATCTCCAGGATTTGCGATGAATTGTCCGAAAGGTTTCAGGGGGTCTGTCAGGGAAAATGAACCGCTGGCCGGGTTGACATCCTGGAAGATCGGCGGCCCGGCGAAGTCTATCGTCGAGCCTGACTCCGGCAAAGACCTATCTTTGATTCTGGCGCATTTTGAGCGTGAAGGTATTCCTTTTTTTGTATTGGGGGGAGGAAGTAACCTGCTGGTAGATGACGGCGGGGTAGAAGCGGCCGTATTGCGTTTGTGTTCTCCGGGGTTCAGCGGGTTAGTTTTCCGGGGCTGCCTGGCCGAGGCCGGGGCCGGGGTCCCGTTGAGAAAATTCGTCGCTTCGGCCGCCGGGGCCGGGTTGTGCGGTTTTGAATTCCTCGCCGGTATTCCCGGCACGGTCGGCGGCGCGGTAATGATGAACGCCGGCAAGGGCAGGGAGGGCGGGTCCATCGCCGATATCGTCGAGAGCGTTACGGTTGTGGATCGTTCAGGCCGGGAAATCGAATTACGGCGTCGCTCTATAGATTTTTCTTACCGTGAAAGCGGACTGGACGGCGTAATCGTCACTTCCGTGAAACTCAAGCTTGCCGGCGCCGCGGACAGTCCGGCTGTGAAGAGGCGGATAGGGGAATACGTCTGTTACAGGGTGTCGACCCAGGATTTTACGCGGCCCTCCGCAGGATGCGTCTTTAAAAATCCTCCCGGCGATTCCGCGGGCAGGCTGATCGACGCCTGCGGGCTTAAAGGCCGGCGTTCCGGAGGCGCGGCGTTCTCACAGCGGCACGCCAATTTTATATTGAATCTCGGCGGGGCTGTTTCCGCTGACGTGCGGTCCCTGATGGAGAGCGCGGTTTCTTCGGTAAAAGAGCGTTTTTCCGTGACATTGGAACCGGAAGTGAGATTATGGCGGTAAACAATATGAAAAACGATTTCAGGCCGGGTAAAATAGGGGTTCTGCTGGGCGGGCCTTCCAGCGAAAAAGAGATTTCTTTAAAGTCCGGCAGGGCGGTCTGCGCCGGGCTTTCTTCTCTGGGGCTGGAAGCGGTGCCGGTGGAGATCGTTACCGATGATATCGCGGCTAACGAACGGCTTCTCAAAGAGAGCGGTACAAATTGTGCTTTTATAGCCTTGCACGGATATTTTGGGGAAGACGGACGGATACAGGAAATACTGGAAAGAATAGGACTGCCTTATACCGGCTCCGGTCCGGCGGCGAGCCGGCTTTGTATGGATAAGGTCGCTTCCAGGGAGGTTTTTCTGAAGAAAGGTTTTAACGTTCCCCGCGGAGTAGTCTTTAACAGACGGGAAGGTTTTCGTCCCGCTGCGCTTGAAGAACTGGCGTTCCCTTTGGTGGTCAAACCGGCCTGCAACGGATCCAGTATCGGCGTTTCTTTCGCCGATGATCTGAAGCAGGCGGAGGAAGCGGCGCGCGCCGCTTTCCTGCTCGACGATAAAGTGATCGCGGAAGAATTCGTCGGCGGCAAGGAATTGACCGTAGGCATACTGGCCGGGCGGGCTTTGCCGGTGATCGGCATAGTGCCGCAGAAAAGGTTCTTTGATTACGAAGCCAAGTATAAAAAAGGGATAACCGAATATGAGATCCCGGCGGTGATAGCTCGGGAATCGGCCGCGGTGGCGCAGGCCGCGGCGTTAAAAGCGCACAACGCTTTGGGATGTAACGGCTGTTCCAGGGTGGATATTATTCTGTCGGAGAAAGGCCCGGTTATTCTGGAGATAAATTCCATTCCGGGGATGACGGAGACCAGCCTTTTGCCTAAAGCGGCCGCTATCGAGGGGATAGATTTTCCGCATTTATGTCTGCGGCTTCTGGAACTGGCGTATGAAAAAGAACAAAGGGGTTAATCCCCCGGCAAAAAAAGGCCGTCTTAACCGCGGCCCCTGGCTGTATAAGTTTCCGGTGTTTATTCTTGCCCTCACCGGGTGTTTTTACGTGGTCTTCGCTCTCGGCAAGACCGGATTTTTCACCATACGCGAAATCAAGGTCAAGGATAATCGTCAGATAGAGATGCCGGGGCTGGTCGGGCGCAATATTTTCTGCGCCGACCTGCGGCGTCAGGCGTTATCCGCAATGCGCAGGTATCCGCAATATTGCAGTATACGCGCTTACAGGATCCTGCCGGACCGCATATATGTGGATTTCAACGAACGCAAACCGCTGGCGCTGGTTCAATGCGAGCGCCCGATGCTGGTGGACGAATTCGGCTTCTTGTTTTCGCGTTCTTGCTCTATGCAGGACGGGGTGGAACAGGGACTGCCGGTCATAGAAGGCCTGGGCAATAAACTGCGTTTTTCTTCCGGAGGCCGGAGGCAATCGCTGGCGCAGCTTCAACTGGCCCTGTCGGTGATCAAGGTTTTCGAGGCCTATCCGGCCCTCGGCGGATTCAGTATCAGGCGCGTGGAGATCGACGGCGCGGGAGCGGTAGCGGATATCGCGCTGAAAGAAGCCGCTTCCCCGGCGAAAGAAGCGGTTACTAAAGAAGACGTGATCCAGGTAAAATTCGGTTCGGAGAGGATCAGCGAGAAAATGAGTTTACTGGCCACTATCTTCGGCCATTATTCCGGAGAATTCCGGACTATAAATTATATTGATTTGCGGTTCAGGGAACCGGTGATAAAATACCGCGAAGAGAAAACGAAGTCCTGACGGCCGTCCGGGCAAAAAGACGGGAGAGGGAAGGTTAAGAATGGCTAATTATATATGCACTCTGGATTTCGGCTCAAGTAAGATCACCGCCGCCGTGGCGAAGGTGGGAAGAAAAGGGTTGAGCGACCTGCAGTTCACTATGATGCCTTCCAAGGGGATCGAAAAAGGGATGATCGTGGACTCTGCGGCTTTCAGCAACAGCGTGCGCGCAGTGCTCAGGAACCTTTGCGTGAAATCCGGGATCAAGATACGCAATATCTATACCAATATCTCCGCCTCCAATGTGATAGTGAAGCACAGCCGGGCGATCATTCCGCTTACGGAAAGAGGCAATAAGGTGGTCACTCCTTCCGATGTTATGCGCGTGAACCATCAGGCCAGGGTCCTGGGCGCCAACCTCGAGGAAGAGATCATCCATCAGATACCTTTCAGCTATTCCATCGACTCCAAGGAAGGGGTATTGAACCCTCTGGGATTGTACAGCCACAAATTGGAATCGGATATGCTTTTGGTCTGCGGCAGGATCTCATTCGTGCAGAGCCTTTCACGCGCCGTGAACCAGGCCGGCTACGAGTTGAAAGGAATGGCCCTTTCCGGAATTGCCGCCGCGGAAGTGGTTTTTGATCCCCTGATGCGCGAAGGCACCAGCGTGTTCTGCGACATCGGCAGCGATAACACCGAGATGTTGATCTTCAGGAACGGTTCCCTGCGGCATATCGAAATATTGCCTATAGGCGGAGACGATATTACCATGGAACTGGCTAAGACAGTGGACATTCCCGCCGGGCTTGCCGAAGATATCAAGATCACCCACGCTTTTGCCGGTGATTGTTCGAGAATAGAAGAGGACAAAGAGGTGCTTATCAAACGCAATAATATCTATAAGCCGCTAAAACAGCGCCAGATCTGCGAGGTGGTGACCGCCAAGACCAGGGAGATATGCACCAATATACGCCGGACCCTGGAAAGAACGGTTACCTGCGGAGAAGTGGATAATCTGATCGCCGGCGGACGCACCATATCGCTGGACGGTTTTCTGGAGACGTTGGAGACCAGCCTTGGGGTTCCGGTCCGGCAGGCCAGGATCCTTAATCCCAGGATAGCCGCTATGCTGAAGAATGAAGATATACTTTCCGGGCAGAAATATATGGCTTATATAACCTGTTTCGGGCTGCTTTGCGTGGCCCATTCTTATGAATATCCCTCCGACAACGGGCAATCTCCCGCCGGCACGAACGTTTCCGGCAATTGGATGCGAAAAGCCTCCGCCAAGTTCAAGGAAATTTACGAAGAATACTTTTAAAAAGCGGGTTCTGGGTACTGGGTTCTAGGTTCTGGGAAGAACAAAAGATTGTCATTGCGATCCGCCGTAGGCGTAGAAGCAATCCGTTCTTTGTGTTCCTTGTTTTTCCATCCCTCGTGCTTTATGTTCACACAAGTGAACACTTGCCTAATTCCGATAGATAAAGGTAAAGTGTGTACATCTTTAGATATTTCTTCCCGTAGCTATGCTTTCTTGTTTTTTCAGAACCCAGAACCTAAAACCCAGAACCCGTTTTTCATATCAGTTGACCCGTCGTTTTAATTGTGTATAATTAAATAGGCATAAAAACCTATGATAGAGCAAAATTTAGCTGCGATAAGAGAGAAAATACGCTTTATTTGCGGGCGCGAGAAGAAAGATTATTCTTCCGTGCGCATAGTCGCCGTCAGCAAGGGCAGGAGCGTGGAAGAGATCGGCCGGGTTTTATCCGCCGGGATATACGATATCGGGGAAAACCGGGTGCAGGAGGCGGCAGAAAAACACGCGGTATTGCACCGCGCCCGGCCATCCGTGATCCGCTGGCATATGGTGGGGCATTTGCAGAGCAACAAAGTCAGGGAAGCGGTGCGCATATTCGACCTGATTCATTCCGTAGACAGCCTTAAGCTTGCCGCGGAGATCAACCGGCACGCGCAGGCGGCCGGGAAGGTGCAAGAGATACTGGTACAGGTGAATATTTCCGGTGAAGGCACGAAATCAGGTTTGAGTCCTTTAGAGGCCACCGGCGCGGTAAAAGAGATGTTCTCGATGCCGAACATTATGGTCAAGGGATTGATGACTATCGCTCCGCATTTCTTCGGCCAGGAGAAAGCCAGGCCGTTTTTCGCGGGGCTGCGCACATTGATGGAAGAATTGAATTGTCTACTGCCGGATGTCCGCCGGCTGGAACTTCTTTCTATGGGAATGAGCGAAGATTTTGAAGCCGCCTTATGCGAAGGCTCGAATATGCTCAGGCTGGGCAGGATCATTTTCGACGGCACAAACCAGGGGGCTTCCGGGGCCGGATAAAACCGGTCGATAAATATGGGTATCTGTAAAAAAAAGGTCGGGATCATCGGATACGGTAATATGGGTTCCGCTATCGCCGAGAGAATAAAGAAAGATTATTGCGTCACCGTTTTCGATAAAGATACCGCAAGGACCGCGGCGGTATCCGGGATAAAGACGGCGCAGGGAGCGGAAATTCTGCTTACGGAGTCGGAGATCGTCGTTTTGGCGGTCAAGCCCCAGGAGTTGGGAGAGTTGTTAGCGCTGCTCCGGGGAAAGACCGGCGGCAAATTGCTGATCTCCATAGCGGCGGGAATACCGACGACATTGCTCGAAGAACGGCTCGGCCGTGAAAGCCGCGTTGTCAGGGCGATGCCGAACCTTCCCGCCAAGATAGGCAAGGGAATGATCTGTTATTGCGCCGGCAGCGGCGCCACGGACCGGGATATGCGCGACGCCGCGGGGATCTTTTCTTTTATAGGCAGGACTATGCCGGTCGAAGAAAAAATGATGGACGCGGTCACGGCGGTTTCCGGGAGCGGGCCGGGGTATTTTTATTTTCTTTTGGAGCAGATAGACAGCGGGGAGCGGGAAGATTTCAGCGCCGGGCATTTTGTGCCGGAACTGGCGAAAGCGGCGCAAGCCGTGGGTTTCAGTCCGGAAGACGCCGCGCTTCTGGCTTCCGTGACCGCCGAGGGCAGTATGGCGCTGCTGAAGAGCACGGGGGTCTCTCCGGAAGTATTGCGCGGACAGGTCACTTCCAAGGGGGGGACTACCGAGGCCGGAATAAAGGCGATGAAGGGATCGGGAAATTCTTTAAGCGAAGCGGTAAAGGCCGCGCTGGAAAGAGCGCGGGAGTTATCGGGCGCATAGGAAAGGAAAACTTAATGTCCAGAATAGGGGTTATCGGGGGAAGCGGCCTTTACGAAATGGAAGGTATTAAAGCGGTCAAGCATATTAAAGTGGCCACTCCGTTCGGCAGGCCTTCAGGCGAACTTACCGTCGGCGCTTTTAAAGGTAAAGAAATAGTTTTTCTGCCCCGTCACGGCAAGGGCCACACGATTCCGCCCGGAGAGATAAATTACCGCGCCAATATTTACGCGATGAAGAAACTTAAGGTCGAGCGTATTATCGCCGTTGCCGCCTGCGGCAGCCTGAAGGAAGAGATCAGGCCGCTGGATTTCGTGGCCGTGGATCAGTTCGTGGACCGCACCAATTCCGCCAGGAAAATGAGCTTTTTCGAGGGAGGCATCGTCGCGCACGTGATGTTCGCTCAGCCGGTATGCGGGCAGCTGCACAAGGCGCTTTGCCGCGCGGGCAGCGTTTCGGGAGTAAGGATGCATGAAAAAGGGACTTACCTGAATATGGAAGGCCCGGCGTTCTCCACCCTCGCCGAATCGTCACTTTACAGGAGTTGGGGAATGGACGTGATCGGTATGACGAATATGGCCGAGGCCAGGCTGGCCAGGGAAGCGGAGATATGTTACGCCAGCCTCGCGGCCGTGACCGATTACGACTGCTGGCATAAGGATTATGTTAATGTGAGCGTGGAGATGGTGATCGCCAACCTGCATAAGAACGTGGAGAACGCCAAACGGATCATTTTTAACGCTATTGAGTCGCTGCCGGAAAAACGGGAGTGTTCCTGCGGCCAGGCGTTGAAGAACGCCATTTGCACGGACAGGAAAGCCATTACCCCCGCCGTCAGGAAAAAAATATCCCTGCTGGCCGGGAAGTATATTAAATAGAAATAGAAACGGAGAATAACGTGGAATACAAGAACACCCTGAATTTGCCCAAGACCGATTTCCCGATGAAGGCGGACCTCCCCGGCCGCGAGCCGCAGATGCTGGAGCGCTGGCAGAAGGAAGATATCCGCGGGTTTATCGCCGCCAAATCGCAAGGCAGGCCGAAGTATGTCCTGCATGACGGTCCTCCTTACGCCAACGGTAACATTCATATCGGCCACGCGTTGAACAAGATACTCAAGGATTTTGTCGTCAAATACAAGACTATGCGGGGGTTTGATGTTACATATGTTCCCGGCTGGGATTGTCACGGTCTTCCGATAGAGCACGCTTTGATGAAGGAGATGAAGATCTCCAAACACCAGATCGCGCAGGTGGAATTCCGCAAGAAAGCGTATGAATACGCGATGAAGTTCGTGGGGATCCAGCGCGAACAGTTCAAGCGCCTGGGCGTGTTCGGCGACTGGGAACATCCTTATCTGACGTTATCGGCGGAATATGAGACCGGGATACTGGAGTCTTTTCTGAAGCTGTATGAAGCGGGTTATATCTACCGCGGCCTCAAACCGGTTAACTGGTGCTTAAAGTGCGAGACCGCGCTTGCCGAGGCGGAAGTCGAATATGAGGATCATACTTCTCCTTCGATCTATGTGAAGTTCCGTCTTGAAGACGGGAATCCTTTCGGCCGGGAAGCTTACTTGGTGATCTGGACGACCACTCCCTGGACATTGATCGCCAATGTGGCTGTCGCAGTGCATCCCGATATCACCTATGTCTGCGCGCGCACCGAAAAAGGGCTTTTGATAGTGGCGCGCGATCTGCTGGAGCAGGTGATGCAGCGATGCGGGATCGCGGACTATGAAATATTGCGCGAATTCAAAGGCAGGGAGCTTGAAGGCCTGAAATATTCGCATCCGTTCGGCCTACGCGAGGGGAAAGTCGTCCTCGCCCAGTATGTTTCCAGGGAAGACGGTACCGGGCTGGTGCATACCGCTCCCGGGCACGGCAACGACGATTATCTGACCGGGCTGGCGTATAAACTGGAAGTGATTATGCCGGTGGACAACCGCGGTAATTATGACCAGTCCGCCGGGGAATTCTCCGGGATGAATATTTTCAAGGCCAATCCGTTGATACTGGAGAAGCTGGCTGCGTTGGGCGCGTTATTGTGGTCCGGGCAGATCGGGCATTCTTATCCGCATTGCTGGCGCTGTAAGACCCCGGTTATTTTCCGGGCGACCAAGCAATGGTTCCTGGATCTTGACCGAGGTAACTTGCGGGAGAAACTCGTCTCGGCGATAGAGAACGAGGTCAAATGGATACCTCCCGCCGGAAAAGAGCGCATCAAAGCGATGGTGCAATCGCGGCCTCATTGGTGCCTTTCCAGGCAGAGATATTGGGGAGTGCCGGTGCCGGCGCTTGTTTGCAAAACGTGCGGGGAAGAGTTTTTTGACGCGGGAGTTATCAGGGCTTTCGCGGAATTTACCGCAAAAGAAGGCACGGATTGCTGGTTTATCAGGGACGTGAAGGATTTTATTACCGGCGTCGCTGTGCGCTGTCCCGCGTGCGGAGCGGATACGGTCGATAAAGGCAGGGATATTCTCGATGTCTGGTTCGATTCCGGAGTCAGCAGTCAGGCCGTGTTGAAACGCAGGAAAGAATTGTCTTTTCCGGCGGATCTTTACCTGGAGGGTTCGGATCAGCACCGCGGATGGTTTCAGGCTTCTTTGATCCCGGCAATGTGCATAGACGGCCGGCCGCCGTTTGAGAGCGTGCTTACGCATGGGTTCGTGATGGACGGCGACGGCAGGAAGATGTCCAAGTCTCTGGGGAACGTTATTTCTCCCGAAGAGATCATCAAGAAATACGGGGCCGATATCCTGCGTCTTTGGGTCGCCGCCAGCGACTACAACGAGGATATACGGGTTTCCACGGTGATCCTCACCCGTCTTTCCGAGGCTTACAGGAAGATAAGGAATACCGCCAGGTTTATGCTTAGTAATCTTTATGATTTTTCTCCGGAGAGCGGCAGGGTGCCGTTTCCGGAACTGCGGGAAGTCGATAAATGGATACTTTCCAGGATGCGGGGCTGTCTGGATGCGGTTACCGCCGCCTACGAGAATTTCGAGTTCCACGCCGCTTATAAAGCCGTTTATGATTTTTGTAATGAAGACCTGTCGATGTATTATTTGGATATGGCCAAAGGGCGTTTATACACTTTTGCCCCCGGTTCCGTTGAGCGGCGGGCGGCGCAGACCGTGATCTACGAGATACTCGGGGTACTGGTCAGGATATCCGCTCCGCTATTGGCTTTCACGGCCGAGGAGATACTGCGGAATATGCCTTCAGGAAGCGGCAGCGTGCATTCGCTTGAATGGCCGGACGGTTCCGGGGAATATCTGAAGGAAAGTTCGCATCCCTTGGAACAGGCGGTGGAGTTGATCCCGGAAATAGCCAAAGCGCTGGAGGAAAAAAGGGTAGCCGGAACGATAGGCAGTTCGTTTGATGCGAAAATAAAACTGTTGACAAACAACGAAAAGCGGTATAAATATTTAACCGGCCTTGGCGCGCAATTAAACGAGATATACAAGGTGTCGCAGGCCGAAGTGGTCAAGATTGACAGGCTTGGTCCGGAAGCGACAAAGGGTGGACGTTTCCAGGATATAGCCGTGGAAGTATTCAAAGGTGACGGCGTAAAGTGCGTAAGGTGCTGGAATTTTTCACCGGCCGTGGGCATAAACGCGGAACACCCTTTGTTGTGTGAAAACTGCGTTAATGCCATAGGAGGTACCCGCGTTGAAGAAGAAAATGCCTAAGACCGAGTTGACGGCTTTCAAGAAGCTGATCCTGAAGAAAAAAGAAGATATTATAGAACACATCAAAGATATTTCCGAGGAAACCGTGAAGAAGTCGCAGAAGGACGCTTCCGGGGATATCTCTTCTTACACATACCATATGGCCGATGTGGCAACCGATAATTACGACCGCGAGTTTTCCATGGGCCGCGTTTCCGACGACAGGGAATTCCTTTACGAGCTGGAAGACGCTCTGAAAAGGATTGAGGACGGCAGTTTCGGTATCTGTGAGGAATGCGAGTCGTTGATCAGCAAGACCAGGCTGAAGGCCGTTCCTTCCGCGCGGCTCTGTATCAAATGCCAGGAAAAAAAGGATAAAAAGTAACCGGGGATGTTAATCTTTGCCATAGCCGCGGCAATAGCCGCCATAGACCAGGTTTCAAAATCCTTTATAAGCAGGCATTTCCAGCTTTATCAGTCCGTCCCGGTCGTTAAACGCTTCTTTCATCTTACGCTTGTGCATAACCGCGGGGCCGCCTTCGGCATATTCAAGGGCGGAATGCTTTTTTTCATCATTACTGCCTGCCTGGCGCTGCTCCTGATCGTTCTATACGTTAAAAATAGGAAAAAACCGCTTCCGTTCAGCCTTAAGTTCGCCCTGGGGTTGGTAATGGGAGGCACGATAGGCAACCTGATAGACAGGATATCTCTGGGGTATGTGGTGGATTTTCTGGATTTCAGGATCTGGCCGGTTTTCAACGCTGCGGATTCGGCGATAACCTGCGGTATGGTCTTGCTGTTCTTTTATTTCATAAAGAACAGTAGGAAGGCCGAAGAACTGAAGCATGAAGCACGAGGCAAGCAGCACGAATAACGAAGGGCGGCAAAGAGAATTTAATGTTGTATTCTCTGTTCGCTTCGTCCTTCATCCCTCATCCTTCGTGTTTTGATCGGAGCGCAGGATTTCCGAATGCCGGGTATTAATATCGTCTATCGGTTACGGTCACGATATCAGTTTCGTCTATCGTCAAGCGGTTACGGCTTTGAAACGTTACCTTGACCGAAAACCGAAACCGGCTTCGTTACCGTAACCGTTTGCCGGTATTTATAATGGAGTCATAATATGCATCCGGAACTTTGCAGGATAGGGCACTTCGCGATCTACAGTTACGGGGTCGCGCTGGTGCTGGCTTTCTGGATCTGCACTTTTCTTTTAAGGCGCGCGGCGCCGCGTTTTGGCTTTAACCCGGAAGAGATAACCAATCTTTTATTCACCGTTTTCTTTTCCGGCATAGTCGGCGGCAGGCTTGTTTATATATTACTGAATTTAAGGATGTACACGCTGGATCCACTGGAGATAATTATGCTCCAGCACGGCGGCCTGGCGTGGTTCGGTGGTTTTATAGGAGGGGCGGCGGGAGGTATCTTCTATTGTCTGAAGAAAAGGATGCCGTTATTGAAGACCCTCGATCTTATCGCTCCGTATATCGCCCTGGGGCATGGTATCGGCAGGATAGGCTGTTTCTTTAACGGGTGTTGTTACGGGAAAGTCTCCCCGCACGGCTTTTATTTCCCCGTGCACGGGGAGTCGCTGGTCCCCGTGCAGCTTTATTCCAGTTTTCTGCTGGTCGCGATATTCGTCATTTTAAGGATGCTCCAGGATAAACCGCACCGCGCGGGCGATATTTTCTTCGCCTATCTGATCCTTTATTCCGTTAAAAGGTTTTTTGTCGAGTTCTTCCGCGCCGACGGCAATATACTATTTTGGGGGTTGACGGTATTCCAGGTTTTCAGCGTAGTTATGTTCTTTACCGCAGTGACGCTGCTTGCGTTTTCAAGAAAGCGCGGCGGCAGGGGCGGTCCCGGGGGGAGGCAGAGTGCCTAAGTATACGCTTTCCGCGGGAGAGGATGACGCCGGTAAACGCCTTGACGCGGCCCTGACTTCCCTTGCCCAGTCTCTCTTATTGGGATTGTCGCGGGTATCGGTGCAGAAGCTGATTAGCGAAGGCAAGGTCATCGTAGACGGCGCGGCCGTAAGCAAAGCCCATATCAGGCTTAAAGGCGGAGAGCGTATAATCATCGATGTCGAAGAGAAGATCGAATGCGGCCCGTCGGCGGAAGAGATCCCGCTGGACGTAGTTTATGACGATGCCGATATCGCCATTATCAATAAACCCTCCGGTCTTGTCGTTCACCCCGCGCCGGGTAACCGCGAGCATACCCTGGTCAACGCGCTCCTGAACCGTTTCGGGAATTTATCCTCGGTGGATCCGCAGCGGCCGGGTATCGTCCACAGGCTGGATAAAGAAACTTCCGGGTTGCTGGTGGTCGCCAAGAACAATAACGCTCACCGTAAACTTGCCAAACAGTTCGAGGCTCACAGCATCAAGCGGATTTATGTTGCGGTCGTCTCCGGGGTCACCGGGTTCGACGAAGATATCATAGAAGTGCCTATAGGTAGGCATCCTTTGAAAAGGGAAGATATGGCCGCCGGCGTGGCGAAGAACGCCAGGTATGCCAGGACGCTTTACCGGACGCTCAAACGCGGCAATAACGCGACTTTGCTGCAGTTGGAACCTTTTACCGGCAGGACCCATCAGTTGCGCGTGCACCTGGCGTTTATCGGGCATCCGATATTAGGCGACGCCAGGTACGGAAAAGCCCCGCGCGGAGAAATAAGCAGGCTCGCATTGCACGCAAAGTCAATAGGTTTCATCCATCCTACAAGCAATAAGTTCGTCGAATTTTCTTCGGAGATCCCCGCGGAATTCCTCAAATTGCTCTAATATAACCTGTCATATCGGTAACGGCCGGGGTAACTGGCATATGAATTTCGGATAGTCGGGAATCGAAATTAGATCCCTGCATTACTCACTCCGTCCTTCGACTACGCTCAGGACACACACCTGATCTAAACTGAATATGGTCGTTCGAATGCAGGGCAAGCGTCTGCCTACGGCAGACTCTGTGCGCTGTTCATTGAAGCGTTGGCGAGACTAAAATAAGGGTATCGTACCCCTTGCCGAAAGACGATCATTATTTCGGCATCTGGGATTCCGTGTTTTGATTAAAAATATTCTTGATTTCCTTAATCTGAATGGTTATACTGATGACAATTGAATATCCCCCGGACTATAAAGTCCGGGGTTTCTTTCCTGAATTATTATCCGCCGATTTGGCGAGATTAATCTTTGCGCATTAATCCCGGAACTCCTACATTTTGTTTTTAAGGCATTCGGGAATTCTGCGCTCCGATTAAAAACGGAGGAGAGATATGCCCGGTAAATCCAGATATCCTTGGCTTGTCGCTATTCTTGTCAGCGTAATATTCCTCGTTGTCTTGTACGGCGCTTCCCAGCTTTTGAAAAAAGAAAAAGAGAAGAATATCTCTCTGCAGGAAGAGCTTAACGACGTAAAAGCCAAGCAAAAGATCAGCGAACTGAAACTCGAGGAATCCAAGAGCAAGATCACCGAATTGGAAACCGGGGTGCAAAACGCCCAGATACAGATAGATTCACTTACTTCGCTTCTGGACCAGGAGAAGAAATCCAAGGCCGAGGCTTTAGCGCAGATAGAAGAGCTTAAAAACAGTCTGGAAGAGCAGAAACAACTGCGTGAGCGGATAGAAACGGGTATGAAAAAAGCCCAGGAGGAAGTGATAAAACTCCAGGCGCAGATCAGGGAGTTCGATTCCAAGAAAAGCGAATTGGAGAACAAGATCAGCGAATTCGAGAATAAAAGCAAAGGCGTGGAACTGGGAACGATAGTGGTCGGTTCCGATAATAATAAAGCCTCCGCTGTCTCTTCCGCACCGGCGTCCGCCGCAAAAGAAGAGAACAAATCTAAAGCTGTCTCTGCCGCGGCACAGCCGGTCCCCGAAAGCGAAAGCCTCGCGCCCGCCGCTTCCACTGCATTAGAGGGAAAACTCCTGGTAGTTAATAAAGATTATAATTTTGTGGTTATCAATCTCGGGACAAAAGACGGTATCTCCGTAGGGCAGATCTTCACCGTCTACAGCGGTGATAAAGAGGCCGGCGATATAAAAGTGGAGAAGGTGCACGATTCTATGTCCGCCGCCGGATTCGTCAACCCGGGTATGAAAGATAAAGTCAAAGAAGGCGATAAGATCGTCATTAAGAATAAATGATATCCTGCCTGATCAAGCCTGTTTCCGGAGTCGGAGGCAGGATAATCCTGCCCGGGGATAAGTCCATAGCCCACAGGGCGGTTATATTGTCCGCATTATCTTCCGGAAAAACAATAATCGGCAATTTCCCTTTAAACAACGATTTACTGGCCACTGTCTCGGCTTTTCGCGGTCTGGGCGTGAACATTGAATGTCCGCTTAAGAGCGGAAAAATCTACTCCGGAGTCTCCGTAGTCGTGAAAGGAGCCGGTGCGCGGGGGCTTAAGCGGCCCAAGGGGCCCATAAATGCCGGCGAATCGGGAACTACCATCAGGCTGCTTTCCGGGCTTCTCTGCGCGCAGGATTTTCACTCGCGTCTAACCGCCGGGAAGCAGTTGTCAGGCAGGCCTATGTCCAGGGTCACTCTGCCGCTGCGTCAAATGGGGGCCGGGATCGCCGGCAAGTGCGGTCCGTCCGCGGAAGAATATCCGCCGTTATCGATTCATCCCGGCAGACTTCACAATATAACTTACCGGATGCCGGTGGCTTCCGCGCAGGTCAAGTCGGCATTATTGCTGGCCGGGATCTATTGCAGCGGGATAACCACTATCATAGAGCCGGTAATGACCAGGGATCATACCGAACGGATGCTGAAGATGTTCGGAGCGGATATTTCTACGGGGCGTTGCCGCGGCCGCTATCAGGTGAAAATACGCGGCGGTAAATTCCCGGTCACTCCCGGCATACTGACGGTTCCCGGGGATATTTCGTCAGCGGCTTTTTTTCTGGTATTGGCGGTATTATGCCCGGGGTCAAGACTTGTTCTGGAGCGGATCACTTTAAATCCCGGCCGCAGCGGGGTGTTGAATGTCCTGAAACGGATGGGGGCGGATATCCGCGTCAGCGGGAATAAAGACAAATTTTCCCGTTCCGAGCCTTGCGGCGATATAGAAGCGCGTTATTCCCGCCTGCGTTCTACTACCGTTAGCGCCGCAGAGATTCCTTCATTGATAGATGAACTGCCGGTATTAATGGTGGCCGCGAGCCTGGCCAAGGGAGTCACTGTTTTCAAGAAAGTCGATGAATTGAAATATAAGGAAACAGACCGTATTCGCTCTATGTGCGGGAATCTCCGGCTTATGGGGGCGCGTTGCGAAGTGCGCGAACGCGGCGGCGGCACTGATATCGCGATCGAAGGTGTCAAAAGCCTGTCCGGCTGCAGTCTCAAGAGTTACGGAGACCATCGGACAGCGATGAGCCTTTTTGTGGCGGCTTCCTGCGCGCACGGGGAAAGCGTTATTGACGATATTTCCTGCGCGGCCAAATCGTTACCGGGGTTCCTGGAATATATGCGTGCGGTCTCCGTCGTTTAAATAATATCGCCCGGCGGTTTTTCCCCGGCCCGTATTCCTGTTTTTTCGGGGCGCAGACCCTTTCTTTCTGATTGACAGGGAGTTAAAACTCTGATAAAATCCTCAACATCGGAGAAAATCCTATGAATAAATTAAAAGACATCGTTAAAAATATGTTCAGTTATCTTTGGGATTCTTTTTCTTCCAATGATATGGGGATCGACCTGGGGACGGCGAGCACTCTGGTCTATGTTAAAGGCCAGGGGATCGTGATGCGCGAGCCTTCCGTGGTGGCCGTCGAGCGCGGCACGTCCAACGTGCTTGCCGTAGGCAACGAGGCTAAACGTATGCTGGGGAGAACCCCCGGGAATATCGTGGCGATCCGCCCGATGAAGCACGGGGTAATCGCCGATTTCGAGATAACCGAAGCGATGTTGAGATATTTCATCAAGAAGGTGAACAAGAGAGTGCGCCGGCCGCGCATCGTTATTGCCATCCCTTCCGGGATCACCGAAGTGGAAAAACGCGCCGTCAAGGATTCCGCGGAACGCGCCGGCGCGGGAGAAGTATTTTTGATCGAAGAACCGATAGCCGCCGCCATCGGCGTCGGCCTGCCAATTCAGGAACCTATCGGAAATATGATCATAGATATAGGAGGCGGCACTACGGAGATCGCCGTTATCTCACTGGCCGGGATCGTATTCTCGCGCTCCATCCGTATCGGCGGAGACGAAATGGACGAGGCGATAATCGAAAGTATTAAGAAATCCTATAATCTGATGATAGGGGAGAGAACCGCAGAGGAAATCAAGATCAAAATAGGCTCCGTTTATCCCCTTGAAGAGGAAATGACCATGGAAATAAGAGGAAGGGATCTCGTCGCCGGCCTGCCTAAGACAGTGACCATTACCTCCGAGGAAGTCAGGGAAGCGTTACTGGAGCCGATACGTTCGATAGTGGAGACCGCCAAGATCACCCTAGAAAGGACGCCCCCCGAACTGGCGGCCGATCTCATAGAGCACGGCATAGTTATCGCCGGCGGCGGTTCGTTGTTAAGAGGAATAGATAAGCTTCTTTCCGAGGAAACCGGGTTGCCGGTGTTGATCGCCGACGATCCTTTGACCGCCGTGGTAAGCGGCACCGGCAAGGTATTGAATGAGATCCGCTATCTCAAGAAGGTGACCGTCCCCATAAAATCAGACCTGCACAGCCAATAAAAGGTCGTGTTTAGAATCGGGAAACAAAGGTTAATTCTCGCCGTTTGTCTCATATCAGGCATAATAGTATCACTCTGCTTACGTCCGTTATTCAGGAGTTTGCTGCTTCCCGGGTTGAGCCCCGCCATGGTATTCTCCAGCGCTTTAGGTAAAGAATTTAACGCCATCGTTTTTTTTCACCGCAATGCCGTCCGGCTGGAAAAACTGGAAGCCGAAAATGACGTCTTGAGGGCCAGATTGAATTCCGCGAACGAGGCGGCCATCGAAAATAAACGTTTGAGGGAACTGCTGGATTTCAAGAATGGCGTTGAATGGAACACCGTGGCCGCCGCGGTCATCGGCCGTCAGCCGGAGAACTGGTCTTCTATGGTGTTGATCAATAAAGGCTCCTCATCCGGGATCCGGAACGGTTCGGTAGTGGTCAGCCGTATGGGGCTTGTCGGCAGGGTGTCCGAGACCACCGCCTCAATCTCCAAAATAATCCTGATCAATGATCCAAACTTCAGTATTTCCGCTTTTGTGCAGCGCAGCCGACAGGAAGGACTGGTCACAGGAACTCTCGGCAGCAATCTGGTAATGAAATATCTTCCGCCGGACGCCGACATACAGGAGAAAGATATAATTGTTTCTTCCGGATTGACGGGGATGTCTCCTAAAGGGCTGTTGATAGGGACGGTGATTAAAACAGGTACGGAGTTTTCCGGTTTGGGTAAATACGCGGTGATCTCTCCGGCAGCGGACTTACCTGCGGTAGAAGAAGTGCTGGTGGTTAAGTGATGAAGTGGCTGGTCAGATCGGCATATTTCGGGATGATCATATTGTTCGCCGTTCTGCAGGTGGGGCCGGCGGAAGGTCTGAAACTATTCGGGGTGAAACCCGATCTGCTTATGCTGGCGGCTTTAATGGCCGCGGTCTTCTTTAGTTCCGGCTGGGCGTCGGTGTACGCCGTAACAAGCGGGCTGATCAAAGATTCTTTCGCGGGTCCTTTCTCCGGACTGCCTTGCGTCGTTACTTTTACAGTATGGGCCCTGGCCGCGCGGGGAATATCGAGGCGTATCGCGATAGATAAATGGTGGCTGCGTTTTCTGCTTGTTTTCTGTCTGGTGAATCTGAATAATCTTACCGTCAGGGTCTGGTCGTTACTTTCCGGGGAGAGCGTGGTGAGATTGTATGTGTTTATGAAAGTCTCATTCCTGGAATCAGCGCTTACGGCGTTATGCGCGGCGGTATTCTTCGGATGGTCGCCGGTATTTCACAAACGTATGGGACCGCGTATTCCAAAAAGCCGGTTTTGGGTTCTGGGTTCCGGGAAAGAAAACGAAGCACGAGGGACGATGCATGAATGACGAAAAAGATAATAAATGCCGACCGTAAAACGTTTTACACTTCTGAAATGCTTATTTTATGCCGGTTTCTTTGTGCTCGCGTTGTCTCTTGCCGGGATGCAGTTGTTCCAGGGCGCTAAATTCGGAGAATTAAGCAAAAAGAATTGCATTAAGCTTCTTCCGCAGCCGGGCGCGCGAGGCAGGATCATCGACCGCAACGGGACAGTGCTGGCCGGGAACGTTCTTTCTTATGATGTAATGGTGCTGCCGCAGAAAAATGTGCAGTTGGAGAATATTCTGCGCAGGATAGCCCCGGTGTTGCATTCTACCGTGAAAGAATTGCGTTCTAATTTTACCAGGGGAGTAGTCGCGCCTTTTATTCCGGTAGCGGTGGCCAGGAATATAAGCCTACAGCAGGCTATTGCCATAGAAGAGATAAAGATGGATACGCCGGGAGTGATCGTCCAGCCGCATCCGGTGCGTTTCTATCCGGAAGGCAAACTCGCCGCCCATGTGCTTGGTTATCTTAATGAAATAGATCACTGGCGGCTTTCCAAACTGGCGGAATACGGTTATACCGAGAAAGATACCGTCGGTTATTCAGGCGTGGAAGAAAAGTATGATTATTATCTCCAGCCTTCCGAAGGCGGGGTATCGGTGGAGGTGGACCACCGCGGCAGGGTGAGCAGGATCATCGGCTTCAAACCGCCGGTAAACGGCAGGGATATACAACTTACGCTTGATTCCGGTATCCAGCGTATAGCGGAACAGGCGCTCGCCGGCAGAAAAGGCTGCGTTGTGATCATAGAACCGCAAAGCGGAGAAATCCTCGCGCTTGCCAGCAGTCCTACTTTTGATCCGCAGGCTTTCGTGTCGAAGGATACGGAGGCGCTGCGATCTTTTTTACAGGATAACGGCGGGGTTTTCTTGAATAGGGCTATCGGCGGAGCATATGCGCCTGGTTCGGTATTTAAGCTTGTTACCGCGGCCGCGGCCCTGGAGACCGGCAAGACCGATTACGGTAAGATCATCGACTGCCGGGGAAGCCTGAAACTCGGGAAAGAGGAGTTTAATTGTTCTTCCGTGCACGGCCTCCAGGACCTGAAGCACGCTATCGCGCATTCCTGCAATATATATTTTTACAATATGGGGATTCTCTTGGGCGGGCAGACTATTCATGATTACGCGCTTAAGTTCGGTTACGGCAGGAACAGCGGGGTGGAACTGCCTTACGAAACACCCGGGGTGGTACCGGAGCCGCTCTGGAAGAGAATTTATAAACTGAAAAGATGGTTTGACGGGGACAGCGTTAATTTCTCCATAGGGCAAGGTGATCTATTGGTCACTCCTTTACAGGTCGCGCGGATGATGGCGGTTTTCGCCAACGGCGGACATCTGGTTAGTCCTTATATTGTCAAAAGTATAGACGGAGTCGACCCGCGCGCAGGCCGGTATAAGAGACCGGTCAAGGTCCCGGTCTCGGGTGAGCATTTAGCTTATTTGAGAGGAGCTTTACGTATGGTGGTTAGCGAAGATACGGGGACCGCGCATGTGTTGTCCGGGTTGCCCGTTACGATAGCCGGCAAGACCGGGACGGCCCAGGCTACGGGCGGAAAATGTCACGCCTGGTTCTGCGGTTTCTTTCCGTATGATAATCCGCGTTATGTGATCTGCTCTTTTCTTGAGAACGGCGGTTCCGGGTATCAATCATCGCTTATGACCCGGGAGATAATCGTCGAAATGGCTAACAAGGGGATGATCTAAAAATGAACCGTTCCGGGCGTTTGTTTTTATTCGTGGCGTTGCTGATCGCGTTGATGGGGATTATTTCCATATACAGCGGCACCTTTCAGAAACAATCCGGGGCTTTTGAGGGGATCTATCTGCGTCAGGCGCTCTGGGTAGCACTGGGAATCGCCGCTTTCTTTTTTGTTTCCCGGATGAATTACCGCCTGCTTTGGGACGCCACTTATTTTCTTTACGCGGGAATGGTCTTTCTGTTGTTGCTTGTTTTTATGATGGGGATAGTCAAACTCGGGGCACAGCGCTGGTTGCGCCTGGGGCTGTTGAGCTTCCAGCCTTCGGAAGCGGCAAAACTGGTGATGGTCATTTTCCTCGCTAAATATTTCAGCGATAAGTCCGCCGACAGCATCTCTCCGGCCGCGCAGAAGTTCGGTTTACTGCGCGCCGTATTTATACCGCTGGCTTTCGTGATAGCGCCGGCGGCGTTGATCATCGAGCAGCCTGACCTGGGCAGCGGATTACTGGTGTTGATACTTTTTATGTGTATGCTTTATCTTTCCGGGATAAAATTACGCTATCCGTTGTCATTGACCGCGGCCGCTCTGTTGATGCTGCCCGTGGGGTGGCATTTTCTGCACGGATACCAAAAAGACAGGATTATGGTTTTTTTGAATCCGAGCATAGATCCTCTCGGAGCCGGGTATACGATCATCCAATCAAGGATCGCCGTCGGCTCCGGAGGGCTGATAGGCAAAGGCTGGCTTTCCGGAACGCAGAGCCAACTGCATTTTCTGCCGGAATCGCATACAGACTTTATATTCGCCACTTTCGCCGAAGAATGGGGATTTGCCGGATGCCTGGCGCTTTTGTCGCTTTATTATCTGATCATCAGAGAGGGTATACGCATATCGTCGCAGACCGGGGATGCCTTCGGCCGGCTCCTGGCGGCGGGTATATCGATAATGCTTTTCGTCCAGGTAATGGTGAACATCGCTATGAATATGGGCCTGGCTCCTGTCGTCGGGGTCCCGCTGCCGCTGATGAGTTACGGCGGCACGTCGGTGCTGGTTACCTGTATTTCTCTCGGGATACTGGCCAACATAAGCAGGAGCAGGGCGGCGTATTAGTGCGCTGTTAAATAAGTTCTTTAAACAGCGCACAGAGCAATCGAGAGTCGAAAATCGAGATTTGATTCGATGGAAGTTCTCGATTGCGGTCTATTTTCGATTTTCTATTGCTCAAAAAAAGCTGTATAAGTCTTTTAAATAACCCAGCACCCAGAACCGGATCACCGTTTTACTACTATAAAAACTGGAGAGTAAGATAATGCTTAATGAGAACGATCTGCTCGGAATAATGAAACCTTCCCGTTATCTGGGAGGAGAGTGGAATTCCGAGATTAAGAATTTTGACGCGGCTGAAGTGAAGTTTGCCCTGGGCTTCCCGGATATTTACGAAGTGGGGATGAGCAACCTCGGTATCAGGATTATTTATGGTGTATTGAACGCGATGGACGGTGTGCTCTGCGAGCGTTTCTTCGCTCCGGCGGCGGATATGGAGAAGCTTATACGTTCCGGCGGCTGGAGGATGCAGTCTCTGGAGAACCGCAGGGATTTATCGGATTTCGATATGGTGGGGTTTTCTCTTGGGTATGAATTGAATTATCCGGATGTGCTGAATATCCTCGATCTCGCCGGTATACCTTTGCGGGCGCAGGAGAGAGGCAGCGGCGTTCCGTTGGTGCTCGGAGGCGGCCCCTGCGCGCTCAACCCCGAGCCGGTCTCGGAATTCTTCGATCTTTTTATAATAGGAGAGGCCGAGGAAGCGCTGCCTGAATTGATTTCTCTTTACCGCATGCGCAGTCAGGCTTATAAAAGCGGGCGCTTGGACCGTAAGTCCCTGCTGGCGGAGTTGGCGTCTGTTGAAGGAGTGTATGTGCCTTCTTTATACGAAGTCGTTTACGGCAGCGACGGAAGGATCGTTTCTTTCGCTCCCAGGGATCCCGGCGTGCCGGTGACGGTAAAGAAGCGTTTTGTGAAAGACCTGAATTTATCTTTTTTCCCGCGTAAGTGGATAGTCCCGTACGTCCAGATCGTGCACGACAGGATCACTCTGGAAATAATGCGCGGCTGTCCGAACCGTTGCCGGTTCTGCCAGGCCAGACAGCAGTATTATCCTTTACGTTATCGCGCCCCGGAGAAAATAAAAGAGTTGGCGGCTGAACTTTATAAAAACACGGGGTATCAGGAAATCTCTTTTGCCGGATTGTCGATAAGCGATTATCCGCAGATCAGCGGGGTCGCCGCCTGCCTGATGGCCGAGTTCAGGAATAAATGCGTAAGTATTTCGTTACCTTCGATAAAACCGAAAAGTTTTCTCGGCGATCTTTCCACGCTTATCGCGACTATCCGCAAGACCGGATTGACTTTCGCTCCCGAAGCCGGGACCCCGCGTATGCGGGAGATCATCTGTAAAGATTTCGATGACGGGGTTTTCAGGGAAGCGGTTTCTAAAGCGTACGCCGCAGGCTACCAGCATGTGAAGCTGTATTTCTTGACCGGCATACCGGGTGAATCTTGCGCCGATCTGGACGGGATAAGCGCGCTGTCCGCGGAGGTATCGGAATTACGCAGGAAACCCGCCGGCAGGCCCGCCGAAGTCCATTTGAGCGTCAACACGTTGATCCCTAAGCCGCATACACCGCTGCAATGGTTCCCGATGGAAACGATGGATGCGATACTTGCAAAACAGGCTTATCTTAAACGCAAGGTCGGCGGCAACCGCAGGCTGAAGGCCGTGTTTCATGACCCCAAGTTGAGCCTTTTGGAGGGCGTCATTTCGCGCGGCGACCGCAGGCTCGGCGGGGTAATTGAAGCCGCTTTCCGTTCCGGAATAAGATTCGACAATTGGAACGAAAATTGTTTCTGGGATAAATGGATGAGCGCTTTCGCCGGGGAATCCCTGGATAGCGGATTTTATCTGCGGGAAAGATCTCCGGAGGATATTCTGCCCTGGGATTTTATAGATGTCGGAGTGGCCAAGGAGGCTCTTGCCGAAGAATTCAATAAAGTTGTTGCTATGAAATAAGATAAAGAGTATAATTCTTCCAGTTGTTTCTCCGGTTTCCAGCGTAAGCGGTATGTTTTTTCGGAGGCTGCGTTAATACGGTCTTTCCAAATACAAGGTGATCAAAAACCGAGGAGGGATGAATGCTGTCAGGGCGAAAAAAGAGCGATTTGTCTCTATTGTCGCGCAGCCTGAAATATAGGCTGAAGATCGCATTTTATTTGATTTTTCTCCTGCCGTTTCT
>Ga0074195_1001311_pt1 | contig 36064 bp, 31 predicted proteins | sample EPASupsiteHSE623_FD_64525 | JGI IMG/M metagenome (GOLD analysis project Ga0074195, IMG submission 64525) | Bioremediated contaminated groundwater from EPA Superfund site, New Mexico - Sample HSE6-23 | ecosystem: Environmental > Aquatic > Deep subsurface > Groundwater > Contaminated ... | reverse complement strand
GGGCCTCGGCAATAACCGCCCCCGGCGCCCAAATCCCCTTGGAAATGATCCGTCGCCCCATCTGCGCCTGTACCCGCCAGAACGTACCGGCGGCGGTGACCTTGCGGGTGAGTCCGGCATCGCCGGCGGGGAGAAATGCCCATCCAGCCGGCGGCGCCAGGTGTTCGCCGTTTTCACCGATAAGGGTATTTCCGGCCCCCAGTTTCACAATCCTGTTTTTTTCTTGTCCCATCGTCTTGATCTTTGGAGCGGTAATTATTCCATGGTGATTATGTCCATGCTCTTTCTGCTGGAAACCAGACAAGAACAGGAGGAATCCCACCCGTTGCTCAGTTGTCCCGGCATCGCCGGATTGCTCGCGCATTTTCTTCCCCGCCGCGACATTACCCCCGAAGAAGTCCTCCGCCAGTTGGAGGTGAGGCATCGGCAAAGAAAAGCCTCCATAGACTCAGCATATAGGCAACAGAATTCGGATGGATAATGTGACAAAGTAGAATTAGGCCCCGTGATCAGTTACGAAACTCCTTGTAAAAGGTAATATCAAAGTGATAACCCTTTGGCATTCTGCTTGGTCCCACGGTCACAGACCGTCGGCAGTTCGCCAATGGCCTCCTCGGCAGTCTGGTGCACCTGGCGATCCAGTCGCTTCAAGGTCGCCTCCTCCCGTTGTTTGCCCTTGGCGGGACGGCCTCGTTTGCGACGTGGCTTCGGCTCTTTGGCAGCCTTCTTCGCTGGTTTCTCACGGCCAACAATCGCCGTGGAATCCCGGCTGATGTGACCGATAAGCTCATGCGACAAATACTCTGCCACCAGCGCATCATGCACCACATTGCCCAGGCTGCCAGCGGCAAATGTGGCAAAGGCCCGAGAAAAGGTGGCCTCCGAGGGCAAGGAACCCGCAGTGCCGAATCCGCATATCCTGCGCAGGTTGACACTGCCGATTGCAAGGCTCGGTGCAGGTCGCTGGTCGTCGGGCAACGCTAGAGCGCCTTGGCCACGAACGCACGGGCTAAAGACTGGCGATCAAGAGGCTTGCGAACGGGATACCGATACCGGGTGACGATTCTGGGCACATGCCGCTCAACCTCGACGATCTCCAGAATCGACACCAACCGCTTTTCCTGCTCAGTAAGCGGCGTTGGCAAACATTCGTTCAGATGGGGAAACAGACTTCTTTGGACACGGCCCATCAACCATGATATCTTTTCCGTGAGCTTCATGGTGTTCTCCTCGGCTCTGTTTTGCTGGATACAAAACTGTACCGGGAAATGCCATGAAGTTAAATTATTTCATATTATTAGATGGTAAATACCCGCGACTGAACCTCTCGGCCGCGGGGAGTACTCGTCATTTTGCAAAAGGCTCTAAGGTTAGCATCGTTTGCCTCGATTTTAACGAGATCGAGATAGCGGTCTTTGAAGGGCGAATTGATTTTACCATCACCAACCCAGCGGTGTATGTCAATCTTGAATACATTTACGGAGCAACGCGTATTGCCACATTGAAAGACCAGGGAGAGGAACTGGCATCTTCTCAATTCGGCGGCGTCTTGTTCACTAGATCCGACAGCACCGATATTCGCTCTCTTTATGACGTGCGCGGCAAGGCGCTTGCAGGTGTCGATCGGACTTCCTTTGGGGGCTGGTTGATACTCTGGCGGCTGCTGCAGCAGTCGGGGATCAATCCGTATAACGATCCGGCAGCGGTCCGTTCTCTCGGCTCGCATCGCAAAGTCGTGGTAGACGTTCTCAACGGAACTACGGACGTAGGCATAGTGCGCACGGGAATACTTGAGCAAATGACTCTGGAAGGACTCATTGATCGCTCTTCTTATTTGGTGATCAACCAGCAAGAGGCACCCTATTTTCCGTATGTCCTGTCGACGGAACTTTATCCCCAATGGGCGTTGGCCAAGATGTATCATGTCGGTAACGAGTTGGCAGAACAGATGATGTTCACTTTTTTCGACATCAACCTCAACAGTGAAGCGGCTCGGAGGGCCCGCATTCAAGGCTGGACCATTCCCTTGGATTATTATCCGGTGCATCTTTGCCTGCGGGAGTTGAAGACCGGACCATACCGGTATCTGAACGCGCCTCCTCCGCCATTGACCGTCGGTCAGCTTTATCGGGAGTACAGGTCCTGGGTCTGGGGAGGAACGGCCCTATTTCTGGTAATATTTGAGGTAATGATGTATATGTTCATCTTCAACCGAAAATTATCAGCGACCACTTTTAAGCTCTGCCGCGAACACCAGAAGCGAGAGCAAACAGTAGCTGAACTCAACGAATTCAAAACGACCCTAGACAATGTCCGTGATTCGGTCTTCATGTTCGATCCGGAAACGCTTCAGTTTCTGTATGTCAACCAAGGGGGATTGGATCAGGTTGGATATACAATTGAGGAAATGCGACAACTCACCCCGCTGGCTATCAAACCGGATCTTAGCGAGACACAGTTCCGTGAAATGCTGGCGCCCTTGCGCGATGCCACCATCGATTCCTTCACTTTTATCACTCGTCATCAAAGGAAAGACGGCACCTTTCTACCAGTGGAGGTGTTTTTGCAACACATTGATCTGCCTCATTTTTTCTGTTTGCACAACGAGATGGGCCAGGTCATTCTCAATATATTGGTGAACGCAGCCCATGCCATCAACGATAAGACTGGTTCAGGTGGGGAGGAGCAGAAAGGGCGGATTACCATCCATACCCGGTCGGTCGATCAACAAGTTGAAATCACCATAGCCGACACCGGAGGAGGAATTCCAGCGGCCATAGCCTCGCGGATCTTCGATCCATTCTTCACCACCAAGGAGGTGGGGCGAGGTACTGGCCAGAGTCTAGCCATATGTCATGACATCGTCGTCAGCAAGCATGGCGACACTATCGATTTTATGTCGACCGAAGGTGAAGGAACCTCCTTTATCGTTCGTTTGCCGGTAGACGAAAACCATCGTTGACAACGCGAGAGGGCCGCCGTGAAAACAACCGCACTGTTTGTCGATGACGAACCGAACGTTCTCTCCGGGCTCAACCGGATGCTCAGGGCCATGCGGGAGGAAATGGACTTTTTGTTTGCCGAAAGCGGCATTGAGGCCTTAGAGATACTCGCCAATCAACATGTGGACGTAATCATTTCCGACATGCGAATGCCAATCATGGACGGGGCGGCACTCCTGACTGAAGTGCAAAAAAAATATCCACACATTGTCCGCATCATGCTCACTGGGCAGGCAGACGAGAATGCTATCCTCAGAACCGTGGGTGTTGTCCATCAGTTTCTGGCCAAACCATCTGATCCCGACAACCTCAAGGCAGTCCTTTTACGGGCCTGTGCGCTGCGGGATCTGATGAAGAACGAGCAGTTGAAAAGCCTGGTCGCCAGTTTGGGCAAACTGCCCAGTCTGCCCGCGGTGTACGCTGAGTTACAGCAGAAGATAAGGGATCCGGAGTGCTCCATCGGCGACGTTGCCGCCATCATCGAGAAAGATATGGCGATGAGCGCCAAGGTGCTGCAACTGGTCAATTCCGCTTTCTTCGGCATGTACAAGAATATCGACAGCCCTATCCGTGCCGTCAATCTGCTGGGGCTGGACACAGTCCAGACCCTCGTGCTCGGCGTGGGGGTGTTCGCAGAACTCAAGACCAAGCCGTCCGATACCTTTTCCGTGGGCGCGTTATGGGGCCACAGCATGGAGACCGCGGCCTTGGCCAAGCAGATTGCCGTGGCGGAAAGCAACGACAAGCAGTTCATCGACACGGCGTTCATCGCCGGCATGATGCACGATGTCGGCAAACTTCTTCTCTTCTCGACCCTGCACGACACCTATGTTCAGGCGGTGGCCATGGCCCGGGAGCACAACCTGCTGCTTTGTCAGGCGGAACAGAATATCTTGACCTCGGATCATGCCGATGTGGGCAGCTACCTGATGGGATTGTGGGGGTTGCCCGGCAGTGTGGTCGAGGCCATCGCTTTTCATCATCGCCTGGAGGCCTATCCGGAACCCTCCCTTTCACCGGCGGTGGTTGTTCATGCAGCGGATGTCATTTATTACCAGATGTATCCGGAGGCGAGCGTCGGCGCTCCGCCGGTGTTGAATCAGCTATATCTTGAGCAGGCCGGGCTGGCGGACAAGTACCAGCAGTGGCTCGTTCTTTGCCGTGAACAGCGGTCGTGAGGCATCCGTATGGCGGAGAAGATCCTCTTTGTCGATGATGAGCCGAATATCCTCCAGTCGATCCAGAGGCAACTTCGGGGCCGTTTTCCCTTGCAGACAGCCGGCGGTGGGGACGAGGCCCTGCGGATACTCAAGGAAGAGGGGCCGTTTGCGGTCATAGTCTCCGACATGCGGATGCCCGGCATGAACGGGGTGGAACTGCTGACCAGGGTTAAGGACAGCTATCCGGAAACCGTTCGCCTGATGCTCACCGGCAACGCCGATCAGGAAACGGCCATGGAGGCCGTCAACAACGGCCAGATTTTTCGTTTTCTTACCAAACCCTGTCCACAGGCGACCTTTGTCACCTCCCTGGCCCTCGCCATGCGGCAGCATCGCCTGATCATCGCCGAACGGGAGTTGCTGCAAAAGACGCTCATGGGCAGCGTCACCGTGCTTTCGGAACTGCTGGCCGTAGCCAACCCCCTGTCGTTCAGCGCGGGATTGCGGTGCAAGGAGTATGTGGTCAACATCACCAAAGAGATGCAACTCCCCAACCCGTGGCAATACGAGATTGCCGCAATGATGTCGCAGATCGGCTGCGCCACCCTTCCCGGCAATGTCCTGAATAAACTGTACAGCGGTCTGGAGCTGACGCCCGCGGAGCAGGAGATGTACGACAATCATCCGGTGGTCGGGGCGTCCCTGCTGGAAAAAATTCCCCGCCTGGAAAATGTGACAAAGATGATTCGGCTGCAACTCAAGCGCTTCGACGAATACACCGAGGCAATGACCGGCGCTGAATTTGAGGAGGTGCTTGTCGGTGGCCAGGTTTTGAAGGCTGCCCTCGATTTTGACCGGTACATGTTTCGGGGACTGGGACGGGTTGAGGCCATGGAGCTGATGCGTAGTCAGAAAAAAGTCTATAATCCTGATGTATTGGATGTGATTTCCGGCCTCAGGGTCGAGAGGCGGGAGCAGCAGGAGCTGAGACTGCCGGTGAATCAGATCAGCGTAGGCATGATTGCGGCAGAAGATGTAATGGCGAGAAACGGGGTGCTGATCATTCCCAAGGGGCAGGCGATTACCCTGCCGCTCCTGCAAGGGCTGAAGAATTTTTCCCTCCAGGTTGGGGTGGTCGAGCCGTTTCGCGTCCTGGTTGGCCAGGTTGCGGCCGTTGGTGCGGCGAGTAATGGCTAGATGTGCAGTCCTGACCCATTAGTGGTTCGCAGGAGGTTTCATGAACCTTGATATTTTTTGTTGGCCGGAATCAGTGATGTCCGGTTAAGGACTTGCATCCATGATTTCAGGGGGCTGTTCTCCTTGTGGTGTTTGGGAGGCAAGCTGGCCCATCCAGGATTCATTGAGGATAAATTGGATCAATCCCAGTCCGTAGGTGATGTTTTATGAAAGCAACCGTTCTAATCGTCGATGACGAACTGCATGTGCGTCTCTTATTGAGCCGGCTTCTCGAGCAAGCAGGGTATAGCTGCGAGCAAGCCTCGGATGTGGCAGAAGCAAGAATGGCTCTAGCAGAGAAATCTTTTGACCTTTTGCTCACCGATTTGAATATGCCCGGCGAGTCCGGGGTAGTCCTTGCCCGGCATGCCAAAGAGTTCTACCCGTCGACCGCCGTGGTCATGGCGACAGCGGTCGATGACCCGAAGCTGGCCAAAGAAGTCCTCGACATCGGGGTGTATGGCTACATTGTCAAGCCGTTTACCAAAAATTTCGTGCTGATCACCGTGGAAAATGCCCTCCGGCGGCATCGGTTAGAGCAGCAAGAGTTGGCCAATGTCGAAATATTGGAGGAAAAGGTCGCGGAGCGAACCCGGAATCTTGCCGAGCAACTGCACCTGCACCAGACCCTGATCGATGCCATTCCCCTTCCTGTGTACTACAAAGGGCTGGATGGCAAATATCTGGGATGCAATCTGGCCTATGCGGCCGCAGTCAATCTCCCCAGAGCATCGATTATCGGCAAGACCATCCTGGACGTGCAAGCGTCCCATGCCGCCGAGAGTTTATGGAAAAAGGATGAGGAGCTTTTTCGGACCGGCGGGGTCCAGGCGTATGAACAGACCTTTCCGCTCCCCGACGGTTCCATGAGCACCGGCATCATCCACAAGGCCGCTTTTCGGGACATCGACGGCAAAATTACCGGCCTGATCGGCGTGCGCCTTGACATCACCGAACTGAAGCAAACGGAACAGGCCCTGCGGGCCTCCGAGGGGAAACTGCGCTCGATCATGGATAATCTGCAGATCGGCGTGGTGATGATCGATCCCGGGATGGAAATTCTTGAGCTCAACCGGCAGATGGAGCAGTGGTTTCCGCTGGCCAGGGCATCCCTGGGCAAGCCGTGTTTTCAAATTTTTGCCGAGAGCAATCAACAGGCCCCCTGCGAGATCTGCCCTTTGCAGGAGGTCTTCGCAACCGGCCAACCCAGCGAGGTGACCCTCAGCCGGCAGACGGCGCAGGGGGAAAAGATGCTCCGGGTGCAGGCATCGCCGATGTACGATGAAAAGGGGGAGATTGTCGCGGCGCTCGAATTGGTGGAGGATGTGACCGAAGCGCTGGCAGCGGAACGGGAATTGCGGCAGTCGCAGAAACTGGAGGCGGTCGGGCAACTCGCCGCCGGTATTGCCCATGAAATCAACACCCCGGTGCAGTACATCGGCGACAACATCCGGTTTCTTGAGGATGCATGCCGGGACATCTTCGACATCCAGCGCCGGCATGAGGCCCTGCTGCGCACGGTAAAAGAACAGGGAGAGGTGCAGGGGCTGGTCGGCGAGATTGAAGCGGCTATTGATGCGGTTGACATGCCGTTCCTCGCCGAGGAGATTCCCAAAACACTGCAACAAAGCCTCGACGGCGCCAGCCGGGTGGGCAAAATCGTGCAGGCCATGCGCGAGTTCTCGCATCCGGGGACCAGCGAGAAATCGTTGGTCGATATCAACCGCGCCCTGGAAAGCACCCTGACCATCAGCCGCAATGAATGGAAGTACGTCGCCGAGGTGACGACGGATCTGGCGCCGGACCTGCCGCCCGTGCTCTGCCTGCCCGGCGAGATGAATCAGGTGTTCCTCAATATCATTGTCAATGCGGCCCATGCCATCAGTGATGTCACCGAGGGGGGCAGCAAGGGGATGGGCCGTATCGGCCTGGCCACACGGGTGCTGGACGGCACCGTGGAGATCCGGATCAGCGACAGCGGTAGCGGTGTACCGGAAGCGGTGCGGCATCGGATTTTCGATCCGTTTTTCACCACCAAGAAGCTCGGCAAGGGAACCGGCCAGGGGCTGGCGATCGCCCGCAGCGTCGTGGTGGACAAACACCAGGGCTCCATTCGTTTCGAGACCGAGACCGGACGCGGGACCACCTTCATCATTCAGTTGCCGTTGGGGGAGGACATATGATTCTCCTTCTTACCGTCAACGGTGAGTTAGTTCACGGCAATGTTATTGGAAGTAATGGCCTTATACGCTTGAAGTGTTCTACTCAGCACGTTGACATCTATTTCATTGAATTGACCTGTTTAACATGATCAAAGTTTTCGTTGTTGACGATTGTTAAAGTGCTCTGATCCCCTTTCGTGTTGTGACCCAAGAAACCATGCCTAAGGTCGTTGTCCTGACTGCTCAGACAGGTTCGGAGACCTGGTACAGAAAAAGAGGCTTTTTTAAGGCATGAGCCTTGCCGTTGATATTTTGCAGACAGGAAAGAGTTGACGCATAGCAACAACCTTATCACAAGCTCTTAGATCAACCCAGAACCTTGAGGAGGATAAAATGAATGACACTACCGACAATCGTCTTTCGACGGGTATAACCGGCCTGGATGAAGTGCTGGCGGGTGGTTTGCTGCCCGGACGCGCATACTTGCTGCGCGGCGGGCCTGGAACCGGCAAAAGCACACTGGGCCTGAATTTTTTGATTGCCGGAGCCTCCAAGGGGGAAAAAGCTCTTTTTATCACCCTGGAGGAAGCCGAGACTTCCTTGCGGATAAATGCCGCAAAAATGGGGATGGATTTGTCAGGAATCGACTTTCTCGACATCAGCCCTGGGCCTGATTATTTTTCCCAAGTAGAAACCTATGACATTTTTGCACCAGCTGAAGTAGAACGTGAACCGCTCACCCAGACGATCACCGAGGCAGTTCAACAGATTAATCCGGTTCGGGTGTTCCTCGATCCCCTGACCCAGTTTCGCTACCTGTCCAGCGATGTGTTCCAGTTCCGCAAACAAGTGCTGTCCTTTTTGCGCTTTCTCACCCAGAGCGGAGCAACCGTTTGTTTTACCTCGGAAAACAGTGCGGCCATGCCCGACGACGACCTGCAGTTCATGGCCGACGGCATCATTACGCTCGATTATAATGACTTCGGTCGTCATGTGATCATCTCAAAATTTCGGGGTTCAAACTTTACCGGCAGAAGTCATTCCATGAAACTGGACGCCAGCGGAATATCAGTGTACCCCAGGCTGGTTCCTGATGTCCATGGCGTTGCGTTCAAGGCCGATAGTATTTCTTCGGGCCTGCCCGAACTCGACAAAATGTTGCAGGGCGGTTTGGAGCGCGGCACCGTCACCTTCTTATCAGGTCCCACCGGTGTGGGGAAAACATCCCTGGGTGGCCAGTTCATGAAAGCTGCCGCTTTGCGGGGGGAACGCTCGGTGTTGTTCTCGCTCGAAGAAGAAACGGCTATTATGCTGGGACGTTTCGAAGCCATCGGCTTAGGGGCGCGCGGGGCAATTAACGAGGGCAATTTGCTGGTCGAGAAGGTGGAGCCGCTGCAATTCACCCCTGACGAGTTCGTTCGCCGGGTGCGCTATGAGGTGGAAGAAAAACACACCCGCATCGTGATGATAGACAGCGCTTCCGGTTACCGCTTGAGCATGCGCGGGCAGGAACTGGTGAGCAACCTGCACGCCCTGACCAAATATTTGCAGCGCATGGGCGTGACCGTGCTGCTGGCGGTCGAGACCTCCCAGTTGACTGGTGATTTCAGGGTAACCGACTATGACATAAGCTATCTGGCCGATAACATCCTGTTCTTGCGTTACCTTGAAATCGACGGCAGATTGCGTAAGGCGATCGGTGTGCTGAAAAAACGCCTCACCGATTTCGAAAAGACTTTGCGGGAGTTTGAAATCACCAGCGAAGGCATAAAGATCGGTCAGCCGCTTACCGGTCTCCGTGGCATTCTCTCCGGCATCCCGACCTGGGTGAAAAGTGAGGAGGGGCAATGACTGCGTCTTCGAAAAAGTTACTGATCGTCGGCAGCAACTTCCGGAACCAAGAACTGCTCTCGGAGTTTATCGAGCGTTTGGGATATGGCGTGACACGGGTCGATGACCTGGCTGCGATGGACCAGGTTCTGGATGACCACCAAAATATCCGGTTCGCCCTAGTGGACATCACCGGATTCGACCAGAATGTATGGGAACGATGCGTTCGCCTCCATAGCCTGGATATTCCGCTGCTGGTAATCTCACCCAAGCAGAGCCTTGCCGTTAGAAAAATGGGGTTTTCCCATGGCGCTCGGACGATATTGGAAAAGCCGCTGGTAATGCGTGAACTGGCCGACACCATTCACGGCTTTATGCGGGCGGATGAATAGCGTCTCGACCTCGGCGGAAAGAACACATGGACACCATTCTTCTTTTGACAAGTAATCCCCGCGACAGCCAACTGCTTGCAGAGTACCTGCAAGGAAAATACCACATTATCTCGTCTGAAAGCACAAACGTGCTCGAAACTGCCTTTGACCTTTGCATTGTGGATGGCCGCTGCCTCAATAAACAAAAAGACAGGATCGCGGCGCGTAAGGTATCAGAAAAAGGTGTTTTTGTCCCGGTACTGTTGGCGACAGTCAAAAAAGATGTCGACATGCTGACTTCGAGGATTTGGCAAACAATTGATGATGTAATTTCCAGTCCCGTTCGAAAAGCAGAGCTGTATGCTCGCGTCGAAGTTCTGTTACGAGCCAGACGCCTTTCCCTTGAACTTAAAGGGTGGAGAGAGAATCAGGTGCTGCAGGCTGAGCAGGCGCTGTTCAAGAGTGAGGAACTGCAAAAAGCCATTATTTCCTGCTCGCCGCTAGCCATCTATTCTCTAGACCGGACGGAAAATGTCCTGTCCTGGAATCCGGCGGCCGAGGCAATGTTCGGCTGGATGGCACAGGAAATAATCGGCAAACCGTTGCCCATTGCAGCCCCAAACCAAAAAACTGAATGTATAGCGCTGATGCATCGGATTTTGGCCGGTGAATCGATTTCCGGCATGGAGTTGGTTCGACAACGAAAAGATGGCTCTTCTTTGCAGTGCAGCCTGGCTGCGGCGCCGATTCGTAATCCTCAGGGTGACATCGTCGGTATTATGGCCACGATGAACGACATTACTGAGCGAAAGCGTACAGAAAAGGCGCTAAGCGAAAGCGAGACCCGGTTTCGCAGTTTATTTCAGAACAACCATGCAACCATGTTGATTGTCGATCCAACCAATGGAGCCATCGTTGATGTAAATCCTGCGGCATGCGCCTATTATGGCTGGCCCTGGGAGACGATGATCCAAATGAAAGTTTCGGACATCAATACCTTGTCACCGGAGGAGATCCACGAGGAACTGAACCGGGCGCAAGCCAATGAACGAAATCATTTCGAGTTCCGGCACCGCTTGGCCGACGATACAGTGCGGGATGTTGAAGTCTACAGTGGCCCAATTTGCCTTTTGGGCCGCAACCTTCTTTACTCTCTGGTTTTTGACATCACTGAACGTAAAACCGCCGAGCAGGCCTGTCTCAACAGCGAGGCTCGTTTTAGGCTGTTGGTGGAAAACGCGCCGGATGGCATCTTTGTTCAAACCCGGGGCCGATTTGCTTATCTTAATCGGGCAGCGGTCAGAATTTTTGGTGGGACGGAAGCCGCTGAATTTGTGGGGGTGACGGTTGTCGATTGTTTTTCCCCCGAGTACCGTGAGAAAGTCCGAGAAAGAATTCATTTGCTCAACCACGAAAAAACAGCCGTACCGATGCTCTATGAAATCGCCTTGCGAAAGGATGGCACCACCGTTGATATTGAGACGTCGGCCGTACCCATGCATTTCGACGGGCATGACGGCGCACTGGTTTTCGTACGGGAAATTTCACAGAGAATAAACGCGGAAAAGCAGCATCAGCTATTGGAGCAGCAACTGCATCAGGCTCAGAAAATGGAATCGATCGGTCGCCTGGCTGGTGGCGTGGCCCACGACTACAACAACATGTTGAGCGTCATCCTGGGGTATGCCCAACTGGCCCTTGAAAAAGTCGACCCCAAATCGTCTCTGCACGACAACCTGCTGCAAATCCACGAAGCAGGTCAAAGATCTGTGGCTATCACCCGACAATTGTTAGCCTTTGCCCGCAAACAGGCCATCGCCCCCCTGGTGCTGAACCTCAACAATACCATTGAGAGCATGGTCAAGATGCTCAAGCGGCTCATCGGCGAGGATATCGATCTGAGGTGGCTTCCGGCCGCAGATCTCCCGCCGGTCAAGATTGATCCTTCTCAGGTGGACCAGATACTTGCCAACCTCTGTGTCAACGCCCGCGATGCCATCATCGGAACAGGCACAATAACCATTGAAACCAGTCGGGCCACCCTTGATACGAACTATTGCGCACAGCACCAGGGGGTGGCGCCCGGAGACTACGTCCTGCTGGCAGTCAGTGATGATGGCCACGGCATTGAACCAGAAGTTCTTGGCAAGATCTTCGAACCTTTCTTCACCACAAAAGAGTTGGGCCGCGGTACCGGGCTCGGACTCGCGACCGTCTATGGCATCGTCCAGCAGAACAACGGTTTCGTCAATGCCTACAGCGAGCCGGGCCTGGGAACGACCTTCAAGATCTACCTGCCGCAACATGCCCAGTTACCCACCCAAATGGGCGAGGAACCCAAGGCACCCATCCCAAAAGGCCGGGGCGAAACCATCCTGGTCGTAGAAGATGAGGCCATTGTGCTCAAACTTGCCGACAAAATGCTGACAGACCTGGGCTACTCAGTCCTCACCGCGAACAGTTCTACCGAGGCGATCCGCCTAGTGCATGAGAACAGCGGAAAAATCGACCTGCTGTTTTCGGATGTGATCATGCCGGAAATGAACGGCCGGGATCTGGCCCAACAGCTCCTCACTCTGCAGCCGGGTCTCAAATGCCTGTTCATGTCGGGCTACACGGGCACTGTCATCGCTTCGCATAACATTCTTGACCAAAGGGTCAATTTTATCCAAAAACCGTTTACTAAACGGGATCTTGCGGCCAAGGTGCATGCCGTACTTTTATCGTAGAGGTTGCGCTCGAGGCGCAGTGAAGCACTGCTCGGCCAAAGATACGGAGACAGAGCAAGACGACCTGTACCCATATCCGTCCTTATTCTGCACGAAATGCCTGAAGGGCAACGACCGGTGCATGAGCCGACACCTGGCTGTTACTCCAAAAATTATACGTGGGAGAAAAGGGAAATGCCGACAAATAATGTGCAATCGATAATGGGACGACTTCGCAAGGAGACCAAAGAGAACCACAAGCAAATGGAAGCACTCCCCTTTTTCAATGCGCTCATCGCAGGTACGCTTCCTGTGGAATGTTATGTAGGGCAATTAAAAACCATGGCTATCATACACAGTGTACTCGAGCGGGAATTGGAAACGTCGATGAACACAGCGGTCGTGAAGGTCAACAATCAGCGCCTGGCCAAGCTCCCTCTGCTGAGCCAGGATTTGCTGTATTTTTCGCATCTTAACTTTTCAGATTTTAAAACAGCCACGTGCAACGCGTTAGAGTTCTCTCAAAAAATCAAACTCGCCCACGCCCTCAATCCACTTTCCCTGCTCGGCTACTTGTATGTAATGGAAGGTTCCACACTGGGGAATGCGGGGCATCGTTTCGATGTGGCCAAAACCTTTTCCCTGAAAAATGATGCGGGACTCGCTTATTACTCAAGCTATAAAGAACGTCTGACGGAGAATTGGAATCAGTTCGCGACGGTAATGGATGAGAACGTCACTGACACCGGAGATCAGGATCGGGTAATTGCTGTGGCGCGCGACGCTTTTGATGGTCTCAAGGAGATATATCAGCAGCTGTACCCCTCAATCGATAAAGAAATGGTCCAGCACGTGACGTCGCTGAACCCTGAGGCTGGAGAACATCCTATTCCAACAGATCCCAGAGAGGCGGCTGCGGCTCTTCTGGCTGGTGAAAAGTGTTGGCAAGAATTTCCCTATTATGAAAGCCGCTACAGTTCTCGTGGGGAAAACTATACCCGCAGTGACAGCGCCTGGTTGGCAGCTCTCGTCGAATTGGAGCAGGAGCAGGTTCACGAACAGATCTGCTGGTTGGGTCGGGTGCTGTGCCAGAGGGGCATGCCGCAACTCATGCTGGAAAGGCACCTTGCAATCCTCTCTGAGGCCCTTGAGCGGGCAGTCCCGGAGAGAAAACATCTTTACAGCAAGCTCCTGGCGGCATCAAAGAAATTAGAGAAGAATCGCATACTCTTTATTCCTGACCAAATGCAGCGCGAACTGTCGACTGAATTTGAGGAGAAGGTAAAGTCTGCGGGCGGAACATTGCCAAGACGCACAGGAGAACTCCTTGTAGCAGCTGTTGCTGATGAACTGTCGGGAATAGGGGGGGCGGTGGCAAGTATCGAAGACTGGCTGACCGACGCCTCCCGTTTTTCTGCACAGGAGATTGAAACTGTTCGCACCTTGATTGCAAAAGCACGAGCGCATGCGGCAAAGAAGGCATGAGGGTGCGCCTTGAAAAAGGGGCACAAACAACGCAACTTCACTCCATCAGGACGACGACAGATACCTGTTGCACCGATATTACACAGCCTTATATTCCGGGAGAAAAAACCATGATTTCTGACGAACTGTATCAGAACTACCTGACCATGCTTCTGGAAGGCAACCGGAGGGGATGCCTGGATACTGTCCAGACCCTCCTCAAAGAGGGCGTTGAGATCAAACTTCTCTATACCGAGATTTTCCAGAAAAGCATGTACCAGGTAGGCGAACTGTGGGAGCACAACAAGATATCCGTCGCCCGGGAGCATCTGGCAACAGACATCACCGAGGGTATGCTGAGTGCTGTTTACCCCTCGCTGTTCACAGGCAAACAGGCGGCAAGAAAGGCGGTGATTACCTGTGCCGCCAACGAATATCACCAGCTCGGCGGCAAAATGGTGGCTGATTTTTTCGAACTGCACGGATGGGACAGCTATTTTCTCGGCGCAAACACTCCCATTGATCAGCTGACGTCCTTCGTAGACGAGATTAAGCCGGACCTGGTGGGCCTCTCTCTTGCGGTATATTTCAACCTTCCCGCATTTAAAGTCTTCCTTGACGAACTGAGAAGTACCTTCCCAGCTCTCACCATTCTGGTTGGAGGGCACGCATTCATCTGGGGCGGCGATGATTTCTGTAAACACTATCCGGGCATCAGCTACATGCCGTCACTGAATGAACTGGAACGGACTATCCTCAGCTATTGACATGCACACTCTTTCTGCACAGGACCGAATCATCCTTCATTATTTCCAGGAAAAGGCGCAGATACCGTACTTTGTTTTTGACGGAGAGGGCACCGTTACGGCCGTGAACGCATTTACCTCCGACCTTTTAGGGGAATCGGTAACAGGTGCTGCTTTTAAAGACCTCGTCATTGATTTTCAGAACTCTTTCAAGTTGGAGGAGGTTGTCGATCAAGGGCAATCATGCCACCTTCTCAGTCTCAACATTCCTCAATCCCTTCCCAGGTCGTATTTATTCTCCTTTCACCGGCATAATGAGGAGATACTTGCCTTTGGCAATACGGACATGAACGAGTCGGAACTGCTGCGCAAAGAACTGTTACGGGCAAACCAAGAGCTGCATAATCTGACCCGGACCCTGCATAAAAAAAACATCCAGCTCCAGCAGCTCAATGCAATAAAAAATCAGTTCCTCGGCATGGCTGCCCATGATCTCCGAAAGCCGATATCGGTTATTCTCTCCTACTCAGAGTTTCTGCTCGATGAAACGAAAAACCAGCTGAACCAGGAGCATTACGGATTTCTGAAAACCATTGAATCCTCTTCAAATTTCATGAAACGACTTGTGGATGATTTTCTCGATGTCAGTGCCATCGAAGCCGGCAGTCTTCCTCTCAATCTGAAACCAATACAACTAAACGATATCCTTGAACGCAGCATGATTCTCGCAAACCTCCTGGCTGCAAAAAAAAATGTGCGGATACAGACCGAGGCCGACAGCAGTCTCCCTGCACTCCGGCTGGATGCTGACAAGATCGAACAGGCTTTGAGCAATTTGCTCGGCAATGCCATTGAACATTCGATGGCCGGCTCGACCGTCACAATCAGGCTGAAAGATACGGGAAAGCAGGTTCTGTTTTCTGTACAGGACAGTGGACCGGGGGTAGATGCCGATGAGATGCACCACCTCTTCAGCCCGTTTTCAAAGACTTCCACGAAAAAAACCGGTGGCGAAAAGAGCACCGGGCTCGGGTTAACCATCGCCCGTAAAATCGTCGAAGCCCATCAGGGCGAAATTCGCGCGGAAAGCACTGTCGGCCGGGGCACCACCTTTTACATCGATCTTCCCAAAGGATAATCTATGGAAAACCAGGAAATTCGTATTCTTGTCGTAGACGATGACCCGGAAATACTTTTTGCCACCGAGAGGGTCATTAAATCTGCTGGGTACCAAGTCTCTTCAGCTGCAACCGGTGGTCAATGCCTGGAAATGGCCTGCAGAGACATTCCGGATATCATCCTGCTCGATGTAGAGCTTCCTGATATTCTGGGAACCAAGGTCTGTAGCCAGTTGAAAAACAATCCTTTATTGAAGCAATGCTATATCCTGATGATTTCAGGCAGTAGAACTTCGTCCGGCGACCAGGCAGATGGTCTGGATTCGGGTGCAGACGGTTACGTAGCACGCCCTGTTTCCAACCGTGAACTTCTTGCCCGCGTCGCGGCTCTGGTCAGAATTCTCATGGCTGAGAGAGAGAGGGATCAATTAATCGATGAGTTGAAAAAGGCGCTGGAAAAAATCAAGGTCCTGAGTGGTATTGTGCCTATCTGCATGCATTGTAAACAGATTCGCGATGATAAGGGGTACTGGAACCGGATAGAGTCGTACATTTCAAATCATTCTGAGATGGAGTTCAGCCATGGCATTTGTGAGAAATGTTTGGATGAACATTACCCTGAGGACGACTCGGAATAGCTGTGCTAAATTTGTAGCCAGCAGTTTTTGCTGGTGAACCAACCGCTGACCCCGGGCTGCTGAAGGTTCTTGAAGAGGAGATTGTTCCACGTCTGGAACGGGAACTCACCTGGCAGCCGGTTCTGTTTGGCGATGAACACCGATTGCCGCCTCGCTTCACCCTGGTCTTTGACCGGGAAGGCTACAGCCCGGAGTTTATGGCCCGGATGCGGGCCAAAGGCATTGCCTGTATGACCTGCCATAAGTATCCCGGCGACGACTGGCCGGTATCGCAGCGGTTATGTTCACCAGCCGGTTTCAGGAGAGATTTTCCAAGTTCATGCATGAATACCAGATGGATCGGATGTGATAAGAAAAATGGGACAGGTAATCCCAAGCGAAATAATGAAATACCCATGAGCGTGTCAATCTTTGCAATACAGGCAGAGGTCCCGAGGTTTCTGGCCGGATTACGTTCTACATGCACTCCCTGGTTGATAACCATACTTTTAGGGTTGATGCTGCTCAACGCCAGCGTCGCTTCAGCCGCTGCTGAGCAGAGCACAGGCTCAACTACTGCCATCCGTTCCGGGGCTGAGATCGACTACCCGCCTTTCAGCATAGTGGTCGAAAACGGCGAAGCCGACGGCTTTTCGGTGGAATTGATGCGCGCGGCTCTGGCGGCCATGGGCCGTGAAGTGACCTTCCGCACGGGGCCCTGGGCCGAGGTGCGCGACTGGCTTCCGCGCGGCGAAATCGACGCCCTGCCGCTGGTGGGACGTACACCGGAACGGGAAGCCCTGTTCGATTTCACCGTGCCCTACATGTCGCTGCATGGGGCCATCGTGGTGCGAGGCAATGAAACCGGCATCCGCGATCTATCCGATTTGCGCGGCCGGCAGGTGGCCGTAATGAAGGGCGACAACGCCGAGGAGTTCCTGCGGCGCGAAGCGCGCGACTTCGACATCCACACCACGCCCACCTTCGAAGTCGCTTTTCGGGAGCTCGCCGAGGGCCGGCATGACGCGGTGGTGATCCAGCGGCTGGTGGCTCTGCGCCTGATTCAAAAGACCGGCCTGACCGATTTGCAGGTGATCGACCAACCCATCGAAGGCTTCCGGCAAGATTTCTGTTTTGCCGTAAAGAAGGGCGACAGCGGCACCCTGGCCCTGCTCAATGAGGGGTTGGCCATCGTTTTGGCCGACGGCACCTATCGCCATTTGCACGCCAAGTGGTTTGCCGCGCTTGAGCTGCCGACTGATCGCCCCATTGTGGTGGGCGGCGACAGGAATTTCCCGCCCTTCGAATTTCTGGACAAAAACGGCCGGCCGGCCGGCTACAACGTCGACCTGACCCGTGCCATCGCCCGTGAGATGGGTCTGAACGTCGAAATCCGGCTCGGCCGTTGGCCGGAACGGATGGGGGCCCTTAAGGACGGAAAAATCGACGTAATGCAGGGTATGTTCTATTCGTCCACCCGTGGCCTGCATTTCGATTTCACGCAAGCGCACACCGTGGGCCATTACGTGGCGGTGGTGCGCCAAGGCGAGGGGCCCGCACCGGAGAGTGTCGATGCCATCGGAGGCAAACGCATCGTGGTTGAACGCGGCGATGTCCTACACGATTTCAGTCTGGAGCACGGATTGGAAAACCAGGTCGCCACTGTGGACGATCAGGAGGCGGCGCTGCGCGAACTGTCCGCGGGCAAACACGAATGCGCCCTTGTGTCGCGGGTCACAGCCCTTTTTCTGATCGAAAAAAACGGCTGGACCAACCTGGTGTTGGGAAAAAAACCGCTCTTTGCATCCGAGTATTGTTATGCGGTGGGCAAGGGCCAGAAAGCGCTCCTTGCCCAGTTCGGCGAGGGTCTGAAGGCGCTGGAAAACAGCGGCGAGTACCGCCGGATATACGACAAGTGGCTTGGTGTATATAAGGAGGAACCGTTTTCCTTTATGACCGCGTTGCGTTACTCAGCCCTGGTCATCATCCCGCTGCTGGCGGTCCTTCTGGCCGCCTTCGCATGGTCCTGGTCGTTGCGCCGGCAGGTGGCGGAAAAAACCAGGGCGCTCCAGGAAAGCCTGGAGCTTTTTCGGTATGTCTTCGAGGCCGCCAACGTGGGCAAATCCATCACCCAGCCCACGGGCGAAATCAACGCCAACCATGCTTTTACCGAATTCCTAGGGTACACGTCGGACGAGTTGCAGGGCAAACGGTGGCAGGAACTCACCCCGCCTGAAGACATCGAGGCAACCGAGAGACATATTGCCCCACTGCTGTCAGGAGAAAAAAACGCGACACGTTTTGAAAAGCGCTATGTCCACAAGAGCGGAGCATACCTGTGGGCTGATGTGAGTGTGGCCATGCGCCGCGACACGGATGGCAAACCCCTCTATTTCATGACCACCATGGTGGATATCACCGAGCACAAGCGCAATCAATTGCGCATCGAGCATCTGAACCAGGTGCTGCGGGGAATTCGGGATGTCAATCAGCTGATCGTGCGCGAACGGGACCGGGACCGGCTGATCCGCGAAGGCTGCCACCTGCTGGTGGCTAACCGCGGTTATCGGTCGGCCCTGATCGTGTTGACCGACGACCGGAATCGTCCGATCACCTGGGCCGTGGAGGGATTGGCCGCGGATTCCGGGGAAATGGCTGCGCTGCTGGAGCAGGGAGAGCTGCCCGGCTGTTACGGCCATGCCCGCGCCGCTAATGGGGTTCTTCTGGTGGACGATCGGGATCGGGTGTGCGGCGGCTGTCCCATTGCCGAAACCTGCGCCGAAAGCCAGTCGTTGTGCGCACTGCTGTGCCATGAGGGTGAGACGTTTGGCTATCTGGCCGTTGCTGCTGAAAGCCACCTGGTTGTGGATGAGGAAGAGCGCAGTCTCTTCGCCGAAATAGCTGGTGATTTTGCTTACGCTCTCAACGTGATGCGGATCGAAGCATCCCACGGCGAGAGCGAGTACCGCTTTCGCGCCATTGTGGAAAACGCCCCTGAACCGATTTTCATTCAAGCGCAGATGTGTTTTGCCTATCTCAATCCCAAGGCGCTCGATCTTTTCGGGGCCCAAGACGCCAGGGAGCTGCTTGGAACGCCGGTCATGGAAAGATGTCATCCAGACTATCGCGAACTGGTGAAGCAGCGCATCAAAACCCTGAATGAGGATCGCAAGCCTGTTGAAGTCGCATTTGCGCAGAAAATGTTGCGCCTTGACGGCACCTCAGTATGGGTGGAGACTACCGGGCAACCGATTGTTTATGAGGGCAAAAACGGAGCATTGGTTTTCGCTCGGGACATTTCCGCCCGAAAACATCACGAGCAGGAACGCGAAAAGCTCCAGGCCCAGTTGCTTCATGCTCAGAAGATGGAGTCCGTGGGCCGCCTGGCCGGGGGCGTGGCCCATGACTTCAACAACATGCTCAGCGTTATTATCGGGTATACGGAACTGGCCCTGGAAAATGCGGCCTTGGACGTTTCCCTGGGGGAAGATTTGACGGAGGTACTCAATGCGGGCAAACGTTCGGCGGAAATCACCCGCCAACTGCTGGCCTTTGCCCGGCAGCAAACCATTGAACCCCAGTTGTTGGAGTTGAACGAGACCGTGGAAGGCATGCTCAAGATGCTGCGCCGGCTGATCGGCGAGGACATCGATTTGTCCTGGCGGCCTGGGCACGGACCTATGCCGGTTTTCATGGACCCCTCCCAGCTCGACCAGCTCCTGGCCAACCTGTGCGTCAACGCCCGTGACGCGATTGGTGGGGTGGGCAAACTCACTGTCGAAACCGATCACGTGCGCTTTGACGAAGAATACTGTGCCGATCATGCCGGATTCATTCCGGGCGAGTTCATCCTGCTGGCCGTCAGCGACGACGGCTGCGGCATGGACAAGCAGACCCGGGAGAATATTTTCGAACCGTTTTTCACCACCAAGGGTGTGGGCCAAGGCACCGGTCTGGGGCTGGCCACGGTGTTCGGCATCGTCAAGCAGAACAAAGGGTTCATCAATGTGTACAGTGAGCCCGGCAAAGGCACGACCTTCAAAATTTATCTGCCGCCCCATACTGGAGACGGCGCGGGTATCAAGGCGCAGGAAACGGCGGAGATCACCGCCGGACACGGCGAGACCGTGCTGGTCGTCGAGGACGAAATCCCGGTGTTGAAGTTGGCCCGAAACATCCTCACCGGCCTTGGCTATACCGTGCTGACCGCACCCACCCCCGGTAAAGCCCTGGCCCTGGCGCAAGCGCGTATTGGCGGCATCCACCTGCTGCTTACCGACGTGGTCATGCCGGAGATGAATGGGCGCGAACTGGCTGAACACCTACAGACCCATTATCCGAACATCAAGGTCTTGTTCATGTCCGGATACACGGCCAGCGTCATCGCCCACCGGGGTGTGTTGGATAAGGGCTTGAACTTCATCCAGAAGCCTTTTTCCAACCGGGAACTGGGGGTTAAGGTGCGGGCGGCGTTGGAGAAATGACATTGGAGAGTCACGAAATATCGTGGCAGTTTCGGTCGCGATAAATTGCGTTTCCTCGATCGGGGGGAAGCGAAGGACATGGCAAGGATGGTTTTTCGAAACGAAAAACGCCTTGTTCCTCGATGCGTGGCAAGGGCCCCGATACCTGGGAGGCTGGTCGCTACGTCATCATGCCGGATCATAGCCGCTTGTTTAGTGCACAAGGTACCCGTTGAGGTTACCCCGCGACTACACTCTCAATCTGTACGGGCCTTTTTTACCGGAACGGTGGCCGAATTTATCCGGAATACGCAACAATAATGGAACTACCTGTACAGACAGCCACGTGACAGAAGACGTGACTGTAACGTGACAGTTTTGAAAAATACTAAAAAAACAATAACCGAAAGCTGCGTCATCCACCTGCATGGAGGTGGATCCCTGAAATTGTTCATCATAATCTCCCGATGCAACGTGACCTTGCAACGGGAGATTTTATTTGGAATCGATGCAAAAAAGCAAGCAGCCTGAAAGAATGGCTCTTTTAAGGAGTCGAGGTAAAGCTGCATCATTTCAAGCCACCGGTTTTCTCTTACCAAATCACATTTTTGGAAAAAATGAAGCCATTTGCAGATGGAACCTTTCCTGGAGGGTGCTAGCAGATATATTCTCTTTAAATACAATATTTTGAACGTCTCGCCACCCATCGTTTCAGGTGAATAATCTTTCAGCCGTCCCCTGAAACGCTCCCTGTTTTCTCCCTCAACTTCCCCTAAAACGATGTCACGCTGCAGGTGCGATGTCATCACCCCTGGAAAAAGAAGAGAGACCGATTGGAACGGTCGCCTTTTCCATTCTCACCAGGGAGATGATCACGCATGCAGTCTATCATTTTGTCACTCGCCAACCAGTACGCCCTTTCCACATCCGAAGTTATCCAGGAAGTTGAATCTGCCTGTGCCCTGTTCCTTTCCCAATTGTACCGGCAGGAAGTCATGGTCTTCCTCCGGGAGGAGATGCGCCTGGAGATCGTCGCTTACAGTAAAAAAGATGGGCTCCCTATTCAAAAGATCCTCGATCTTCCCGCCGCCGTCTCCCGCAGACGATTCATGACCTTCCTGGAGGATCACCTGGCCACGGCCGCCGTCATCAAACAGGTCCGCCTGCTCAAAGGGTTTGAGCGGCGACTGGTCTGGGGCGAGGTCGTCCGCAACAGGGCCGGCTACCCTCTCCTGGTTGAAACCGAGATCATCCCGGACGAACCGATCCTCGCTGTCTGTCCCTTCAACCGGATCGGCCTGCATGAACGCCATGCCGGCCGGTTTCAGCGTGGCCAACGTCGAGCCTTCCATCTGCGCCGGATCGAACCGGTGCTGGTGAACGGTACCCCGCGCGCAAAAGTCGTTCTGGATCGGGTCTCCAAGACCCTGACCGAGAACCTGCTCCGCCATCATCTGGGCGAGGCGGCTCATCGGTTCCAAGTTCGCTGTCTGACACGCTACGTCGGCCACAAGAGCGTTGTCCTGACCACGAGAAGGCTGCCGCGAGAGGTGATCATCGCTGTTGACCGGGAACTCCAGGAACGGATCGAGGTCCGGATCGTCAAGGCCCTTCCATGAAGTCATCAGAACCGACAGAACCAAAAATTCCCTGGACCCATATCGGACAAGGCGTGCATCTCGATCATCCGCAGACGGTCATGGAACTGGGTGTGCCCGACAGCCATCGTAAGGGGCACTTCTGGTGCTTCGGCACGACCCGGGTCGGCAAGACCCGGATCATGGAACACATCATCGAGCAGGATATCTGCAAAGGGTATTCGGTGGTGGCCATCGATCCCAAGGGCGATATCGAGCTGTTTTCCAAAATTACCCAACTGGCCCATGAGACCGATCGGCTCGACGACCTGATGCTGATTACCCCGATCTTTCCGCAGTACAGCGCCATCCTGGACCCTCTGTCCTCCTACTACATGCCCGAGGAACTGGTGGCCCATATCACCGCCGGAGTGGCCATCGGCCGGGAACCCTACTTCTTCGGCGTGGCCTACGAGGTCAGCCTGGTGGTGGTCCAGGCGCTCATTCTACTGGCCGAGCAGGCCGGAACAAAGCCTTCGTTCAACCTCAACGACATCAAGAACCACATCAGCCACCAGGACCTGGAGCAGCTCAAAGAGAAGATCGATTATATCGACCGCCCGGAGGCCAAGCAGCTCTCCCTGGACATCCAGAAGATCCTCTCGACTCCGGCGGACTACTATTCCAAGGTGGCCAGCTCGCTGCGGGTGGCGCTCACCGAACTGACCTCGGGCAATGTCGGCAAAATCATCGGCAAGGCTGATGAAAACCGCTTCATTCAACGTCTGGAGGAGGGCAAGGGCATCATCCTGGTGGTGCAGTTGGGCTCACTGTTGACCAAGCGGGCCGCCTACACCGCCGGCAAGGTGATCATTTCCATGATCCAGGCCTTTGTCGGCCGGGTCTATTCTTCGGGCAGGAATGTGACGCCGTCGCTGGTGCTCCATATCGACGAGGCCCAGTCGGTGCTCTACCAGGGGATCGAGGACCTCTTTGCCAAAGCCGGTGGCGCCGGGGTGTTCATCCACGGCTACTGTCAATCGATCAGCCAGCTGTATGCCGAGGTGGGCGAGGATCGGGCCAACACCATCCTCGACAACTGCAACACCAAACTGTTCATGCGAGTGCCGGATCCCAGCACTGCCAATTACGTCTCCGAACATCTGGGGGAAGAGAAACGGTTTTCGCCTATCATCTCCCTGGGGGGCAATATTGCCATCCGCGAGACCGAGGAGGTGCGGATCAAGCCGAGCGAAATCCTCAAGATGAAGCCCCGTGAACTCTTCCTCATCACCTACTCCGGCACCTACAAGGGGGTGACCGCCACGGTTGAGGAGGGCAAGCTCAAGGTGATCTTTCCGGACCTGGCCGGGGAGACGATCATCAAAGACAAGCCGAAGAGCGGTTGATGCTGAGCATCTGGCCGACGATCAGCTTGGGGGGTGCGTTGGTGCTGGTCGGCATTGCCGGCGTCCTGGTGCTGCGGAGTGAGGAGCAGGAGCCCTCGCTGTTGGAGCAGATGACCCTGAGCGCCCTTTCGCAGCGGTGGGTCCGACCCAAGTCATTCACCCGGATAGAGGGGGTGAAGCATATCTCGGAGCTGGCCCATCTCTGGCGGAACGAGCAGGTCATTGCTGAGGGCATCGAGAAGGTTGAGCTGGTACACCCGCGTTCCCGCTCCTTTGCCAGGCAGTTGCGGACCTGGTCCTTTTTCAACCAGGCACCCGGGCAGCGGGCTGTCTGTTTGGAGATTGTTCGCCTGCTCGACCGTGAAGGGCAGTGCCCTTCGGTGGTCGATGTCCAGGGGGATGTGGAAGCCGCCTGGGAACAGAACACCTACCGGATCCTGGCCAAGACCACGCTGCTTGATCATAGCCTCAACGTAGCCCAACAGGTGGTCAAGCTGCTCTCCGACCATCAGGCCTGGCATGTGATCCCGGATACCATGGTGGCCGCCCTGGGTCACGACCTGGGCAAGCTCAAATCAGCGCGGGGTTCGCTCTATGCCCTGGGCGAGCATCCCCTGGCCGCCGGCGCCATCGTCTCGGCTCTCCCTGGATTCAAGGAACTCTCCCGCAAGGAGGACATCCTTCGGGCCATCAAGCTGCACCACAAGCTGCCCGAGGGTCTGTTGGGCAAGACCCTCAAGAAGGCCGATCAGCAGGCCCGGCAGCAGGAGTTGGAGCGGTGGATAGGGGAAGAGATGCCGGAGGAGCCCAAAGAATCGCACGAAGAGGAAGCGCCACAGAGGCCTGCACAGCCGTCGCCACGGGGCGCAGTGCAACGGGTGCAGGCGGACATCTACGGTGAAACCATTGATCCCGCACCAAGCAGGGACGAGATCGCGCCGCCCCAGCGGATGGACATCTCCAGCTGGTTCGATGCCGCCGGCTACCTGGCCATGCTCAAACCCTACATCAACCGGGTTGATGGCCGGCGGTTCCTGGCCTTCTCCATGGCCGATGGCCTGGTCTATTTCCAGGTCAAGGCCCTGGAAGAGGTGGCCCGCAAACAGGCCCAAGGGGCCGGCTGTATGGAGATCGCCACCATAGCCCAAGGCGATTCGACCATGCGCCAGGTGCTGTTCACCGTTGTCCAGCATCTGCGTCAGGAGCCTGAGGTGATTGCGACCGGATTGATCAAGGCCGCCTATTTCGGGGGGTATTTCATGGTGACCAGGAAGCACAGCAAAGAGATGCGGGGCTACTACACCCCCTTCCATGCCGAGGCCTTTGGTTCCATCGCCGAGATGGAACGGGCCAAGCCGGACCTGCTCCGCGATATCCTCAAGGTCAGTCCCTATACCGGCAGCGACCAGGTGAGCTGATGGCCAGGGAACGGGAAGCCAAAGGGGCAAACGACACCAATGCCCAGATCATCACCACCGATGGAGGCCGAATCTACAAGCCGGTCAACCTGCTCAGTGCCATCTCCGAGATCCAGCAGTTCTATGTGATCGAGAGCAAGGGCCAGAACATTCCGGCCGAGTTCCTCACCCTGGAGCGGACCATCGATTTTTTCAAGATCGGTCTGAAGAGCGGCTTCAACGAGGGGTTGTCCCTGGTGCTGCTGTTCCCGGTGTTCCATTTCTACCTCTTTCCCTTTGTCTTCCTCCATCTCGACTGGTTCAGCCATCTGCTGTTCGGCTGCATCCCCTATCTGCCCCTGATCATCAACACCCTCATGTGCAGCTACATCAGCCGCTACTATGTCGGCAACATTACCCGCAAGGGGATCAACTCCCTGCTCACCGGCCGGGCACTCTCCCTGCTGCTCAAAGCCTTTCTGGTCTATGTCATCTATCTGGTCCTGTTCCGCTTGAGCACCCCGGAGAATATCGGCCGGCTGGCCAGCCAGTTCGGCGCCAAGGCCCACGAAATATACCACGGCTTCTTTGCCATCAAGCCGCATCTGGTCCCCCTGGCCACCAAGAGCAGCCTGCTCATGGTCCTGGCGGCCGTGTTTCCCTATGGATCCGTCTATCTGCTTGACTGCTGGCACCGCCACCGGATCAAGCGCAACATACAGCGTATTTCCGCCTGACCAGCATGGCTGGACCAAATTGGCCGGCTACAACGAATAATAAAACGTCTGCGCTCCGGCATGGCATCGCCACCGGAACCAATTTCATATCAACCAATGGAGGTTCACCAATGGAACACAAAGAGAATAAACAGCGCCGCTCCTGGCAGGAAATTGAAGAGAAGAAAATCAATCTGGTCAAAGAAAAAGGTTCTCGGGTCATGCTGGTTAATTCGCCGATTGGCTCCACCATGTTCAGTATCCTGCGGCAATTTGACATGGTCTACGCCAAATTCAAGGGGCGCCTGGGCGAGATGGGTGGCATCAGTTATGAGGAAGGTGCGGCCTTAATGGAAGAAGGACGCGAGATCGTGATGACCTTTTCTGATTTCACGGCCAAGCTCAGCCGGAAGGTCAATTTCCGCTACTTTGCACCCCATGAGATTGAGGACTATCTGAAACTGTTTGAAGCCCAGGAAGAAAAAGAGAAAAATCCGCGTGGCGAAAAGGGTTCGGTTTCGGCCGATTCGTGATACGCTCCAACGCAATCACTTGGATCGCAAGGTCTGCTATCTCGCAAGCCATGTGAAAATTTGTCCAATTTCCTCATACAATGGAGCCGCTATGAAAAAAACCGATTTGATCGAGAAGGTCGCCAAAGAAAGCGCCTTGAGTAAATCTGTGGCCGAGAAGGTGGTGGCCACTGTTTTTGAGGCGATTGCGGAGGCGATGAAGACCGGCGACAAAGTCACCCTGTTGGGATTTGGCACCTTCTCCGTCTCCGAGCGGGCTGCTCGGGAAGGACGCAATCCCAAGTCGGGGGAGACGATCACTATCCCCGCCAAGAAGGTGGTCAAGTTCAAGGCGGGGAGCAAGTTGATTGATAGCGTTAAATCTAAATTATTGGCCTAACTGTTCAATTCGGTCAATCGCTCTCAATTTATGGTCATCAAGAAGGTGGGTATAACGCATTGTCATTGATATAGTTTTATGTCCTAAAATGTCTGCAACTGTACGAAGATCTACACCATTCATGATCATATAGCTCGCAGCTGTATGTCTCAAATCGTGCATATGGAAATTTTCGATGCCTGCTCTATTTATAGCAGCTTCAAAACTTTCTCGAAAAAATTGGTTAGGCCTCAGTCTGTATGTCATTTTAGGATTTTTCGGTAAAAAAACAAAATCAGAACAAAAGAATTTTTCTTTTGGAATAAGATCAGATAACGTCCTTATGGCTGGAATTGTTAAAGGGACTCTTCTGGGATCAGTCTTTGTCTGCTGAAGATCAAGAACTCTCCCGTCTAGATCGACTTGACCCCAAGTAAGAGAAGCTCCCTCACTTGGTCTCATCCCAGTATGAAGCTGGAGTAAAATATAATGAAAAAGATTTAATCGATGGCTTTTTTTGCTTTCCTCTAACAATTTATTGATCTCACCTTCCGTTAAAAACCGAAGACGCCCCGGGGGTGTTTTTGGTTTCCGGATTATCGAGACGGGATTGGTAACCTCAACGCCCCATTCTCGGATCGCGGTAGAAAAAATATGTGACAACAGATTAAGATCTTTTATAACCGTCGCTGGCATGACCTCAACCAAGCGTTTTTCCCGAAATTGGGCCGCGAAGGTAGGGGTTATTTCGTTGAGTCGCCTCCCATTAAAAAATTCCAACGACTTGGACTGATGGATCTCGCGACGATGTGTTGATGACGCTTTATTAACGGAAACTTCCGTCAGGTATTTGGTCATGGCATCCTCAAACCGCATTTCATTCGGCAATTCGTTTGCTACATAGTTGCCGCTTCGCAGGGCTATTTCAGTCTCTTCTGCCCACCTGACAGCTTCCGATTTGCGATCAAAAGTTTGAGACAGCCGAGGATGTCCCTTCAGCCTCACTTCTGCACAATAGACAGTTCCTTTCTTTCTTTTCCGAGCCTTAACAGTTGCCATGCCGCCTCCGTTAAAATGCGACTATTTTTATGGTCGCATTTATGGTCGCACTTTTTTGCTAATTCGTGCGGTTTTCTGATAACTGGAGGTAATTATAGCTCATCAAACCCCTGAAAACAAGAAAGGCTAACTTGCATAATTTTAGCAAGTTAGCCTTTCTAATGAATGGTGCCGAAGGCGAGACTCGAACTCGCACGACCGTGGGCCACTACCCCCTCAAGATAGCGTGTCTACCAATTCCACCACTTCGGCAATATTTTTATTTTTTTGTCGGTTGCTCCGGTGTTGCTTTTGGTGCCTCTTTTGCGGCAGGCATCGGAACGGTGATAGGCGCCTGTTGCACCGGTGTTTGTTGTTCCTGCACCTTGACGTCGCTCATCACTGAACCTGAACTCTTGTGGGCGGAAACATAGGCCAAGGTAATGGAGGTGCCCATGAATACAATGGCGGCAATCGTCGTTATCTTGTTGAGCAGTGGCATGGGGCCCTCAGTGCCGAACAATGACTGGCTCGAGCCGCCGAACGACGCACCAATGTCCGCTCCTTTTCCATGCTGCAACAAGACGATGCAGATTAAGAACAGGCAGACAATAGTATGGAGGACGATAATTAAGGTTGTCATCTAAATTGAACGATCCGGTCAAACGATTCGGCTTTTAATGCGGCGCCGCCGACAAGCGCACCGTCGATATCCGGTTGCGCCATCAAGTCATCAATATTATCAGGTTTAACCGAACCACCATACAGTATCCTGGTGACATCGGCAACAGGTTTTTCGTATAAATCTGACAGTAATTGCCGCAAGAAAGCGTGAACCTCCTGGGCCTGTTCTTTGGTGGCGGTTTTTCCGGTCCCTATGGCCCATACCGGCTCATAGGCAAGCACGACGTGTTCCATTTGTTTCTTGGTAACGCCCTGAAATCCCTGTCGCACCTGTCTTTCCAGGACCACAAAGGTGTTGCCGGCTTCACGGTCGGCTAGAGTTTCTCCTATGCACAAGATGGGTTGAATGCTGCCGTTCAGGGCGCCGTGCATGCGGCGATTGATCATGGCATCGTCCTCGCAGAAGATCTGCCGTCGTTCGGAATGACCGATAATGGCTAGGCCGACCCCGAGATCCGTAAGCATGAGTGGAGAAATTTCCCCGGTATAAGCGCCTTCTTTTTCCCAGGCGATATTTTGTGCACCGACAAGCAGAGAGCTATTCTCGATCGCTGTACAGACCGAGGCCAGCGCGGTAAAGGCAGGGGCTACCATTACGTCGCGGTCCTGAACACCATCGCAGGTCTTGGCCACCGATTGCGCGAGCCTGACGGATTCGGAGAGTGTCAGGTGCATTTTCCAGTTTCCGGCAATAAGCGGACGCCTGTTCATACAAAGCTCCTTATGGCAAAGGTGTTCGGTTTGAGAAAAGGGCGTACGGCCTCTTGGTCCGACATCACTCCAAGGCCTTAATTCCAGGCAGCACCTTGCCTTCCATCAGTTCAAGGAAGGCACCGCCACCGGTTGACATATAGGAAATATTGTCGGCTTCTCCGGAGAGGGTAATGGCGGCGTTGGAGTCGCCGCCGCCGGTGACGCTTAGGGCATGGGAGCTTGCCACTGTATGGGCCAGAGCCATGGTGCCCCGGGCATAGGCATCCATCTCAAAAGCGCCCATGGGACCGTTCCAGACGATGGTTTTGGCATCCGCCAGCACCTCGTTGAAGCAGATGACTGAAGCGGGGCCGATGTCGAGTGCCATCCAGTTTTTCGGGATATCCTGGATGGTAACCTGCTTGCAGACCGCGTCCGGAGCAAAGCGATCAGCGGCAATCACATCGACGGGAAGGTAGATTTTGATGCCTTTTTCCTTGGCTCGACGCAGCAACTCGGCGGCGGTGGTCAGCAGGTCGTCTTCGACTTTAGAAGCCCCGACCTCGTACCCCTGGCTTTTGAGGAAGGTGTTGGCCATGGCCCCGCCGATGATCATTTTGTCGACCCGTTCCAGCATGTTTTGCAGGGCTTCGAGCTTACCCGAGACCTTGGCCCCACCGACAATCGCTATCAGCGGCCGCTGCGGCTTGTCGATGGACCGGTGGAAGTATTCCATCTCCTTTTGCAAGAGAAAGCCGGCCGCCTTTTCCTTGACATGCTTGGTGACCCCGTCCACCGAGGCGTGGGCGCGATGGGAAACGGCAAAGGCGTCGTTGATATAGACATCGGCCAGAGCCGCCAGTTGCCGGGAGAACTCGGGATCGTTTTTTTCTTCCTGGGGATGATAGCGAAGATTCTCCAGCATGAGGATCTCGCCATCCTTCAATGCCCTGACCGCGCTGTCCACTTCCGGACCGATGCAGTCGGCGGCCAATGGCACAGGTGTACCCAGTAGATTGGCAAGGTGAGCCGCCACCGGTGCCAGCGAGTATTGTGCCACCCGCTGTCCTTTCGGCCGTCCCATATGGGTGCAGATGATGACCCGTGCTTTTTGCTCCAGGAGGTAGCGCAGGGTCGGAAGCACGGTTTTGATCCGCAGATCGTCGGTGATCTTCCCCGCTTCATTCATGGGGACATTGAAATCGACCCGCACCAGCACTTTTTTGCCTGCTAAGGCAATATCCCTCAGTGTTTTCATCGTGATCCTCACTTACTGTCGAGGAGATCCCTGCGCATCAGCAGCGCATCCTCAACCGGTTGGCTGTAGTAGTGTTTTCGTGTTCCTGTTTGGAGGAAACCGGCTCTTGCATACAAACGCCGCGCCGCGTCATTCGACTCGCGGACTTCAAGGAAGCACGTTGCATAGCCCTGGCCGGAAAAATCAGCCAGCGCCTGCTCAAGCAGGATACCTGCCGCTCCTTGGCGCTGCCATTCCGGGGCGACAACCAGGTGGACCAGCTCGCACTCCGGAAGGCAGGTTCTGAAAAAAGCGTAGCCGCAGAGGTGGCCGTCACATTCCACCCCTCGGGCGACGCTGTTGCCGGCCTCGATTTCCGCCTGCAATTGTTCCTCACTCCAGGGAGTCGGCATGGCCCGCTGCTCAATCCACGCCACTTGACGCAGATCATCGGTCCTCAACGGTCGAACAATCACACCATCCGTTCAGCGACCGAGGTGGTCAATTCACCGAGCATGTTGGTGTAGCTGCCCAGTTCGTTGTCATACCAACCGTAAATGACCGCCTGGGTGAGCGGCACCTCCAGGATGGGCGGCGTGGTGCCGGCTTCAAACTTGAAATTTTTCAGGTTTTGCAGATTCACCCGGATGGAGGCCGTCCGGGTATGGATCTCAGTGGATTCGATGACCACCGCCGCCTTGGGCAAGCCAATAATATCGGACGATACATTCTGCTCCGTCGAATAAACCAGATAGGGGCTGGTTTTGGCGTACTCTTCATAGATCGAGTTGAGCAGGGTTCGTTTGATCGGGTTATCGAGCTCATCCTGGAGATTGAGCACCAGAACGATCAGGGAGCCGGTCGAGGTCGGGATGCGTACCGATTCGGCAATGAAGCCGATGGACTTCATTTCCGGAATCACCAGGCTCAGAGCTTTGGCCGCGCCGGTGGTGGTCAGAATGATGTTGTTGAGGATGGAACGATTTTTCCGGAGATCCGAGGCTCCGGCGGCGGGCAGGCGATCCAGTACCTGTTGGGTGCCGGTGGCGGCATGCACCGTGACCATGGAGGCGGACAGCATCCGGCCAGTGCCGAAGTGATCGAGCAGTGGCTTGATCATGTAGGAGAGGCAGGTGGTGGTGCAGGACGCCGCGGAAATAATGGTGTGCCGGGCCGGATCAAAGTCGTCGTCGTTGATGCCCATGACCGTAGTCACCGCATCGTCGGGCATATCCAGCCCTTTAGCCTGGATCTTGAACGGCGCGGAGACCAGCACTTTTTCCGCGCCGGCCTGGAGATGGCCGCGTACCGAACCCCTGCCTTCGTTGGGATCGGCGGTGGGATCCTTAAAGGCTCCGGTGGTGTCGACCACCAGCCGCACCTGGTTGGCCTGCCAGTCGATGTCCTTTGGATTCCTTGCCTTGCGAAGGAAGGTGACGGGTACGCCGTTGATGGTCATCGAACCCTTCTCTTCGTTCAGATTTTCGATGACCCGGCCCCCCTTGTGGCCATGGATATACCTGCTGAGCCGGCCATAGGTGGAATCTTTCTCGATGGCGGCGGCGATATCCTCCAACCCACCGCCGACGTTTCTGCCGAGGTTGACGACGATTTCAGAGAAATAGTGCCGGGAAACCTGATTCCACAACGATAACTTGCCGATTCGTCCAAGACCATTGAGTCCGAGTTTCATGGGGACACTCCTTTGCGGTTGGATTATGTAAGAGAACTTGTTATATGCCGGAAAGATCGGGTCTTACGTGTCCGGATGAGCGGACCGGCAAGGTTGTTTTTTTCAAAAAAACTCGATAGTTATATCAAGAATTCAGCGCGATTCAAAGCACGGTCTAATGGATGCGTGACAGACCGCGTTTTCAAATGAGCACCACGCATTTATATTTTAAAATACATGATTTGCGCAAGAAATACCAGCCTTGCGCCTCAGTCTTCCGAGTTTTTCCCCTGTTGAGACCGCCATGCTCCTGCCGACAATCTGCCGAACTGGCGTCCTGCTGCAACGGTATAAACGTTTTCTCGCCGATGTCCTTGTTGAGGGTGGGCAAACCCTGACCGTGCATTGCCCCAACTCCGGATCCATGCGCGGGTGCTCGACGCCGGGGAGCGAGGTGGTGATCAGCCACTCTGACGGGCCAAAGCGTAAATATGCCTGGACTTTGGAAATGGTTCGGGAACGGGGCATCTGGATCGGCGTGCATACCGGCAGGACCAATAACCTTGTCCGGGAAGGGCTGGAAAGCGGGGTGATTGATGCATTCGGAGCCCTCCGGAACATTACTCCGGAGGTGGTTGTTTCCGGTAAGAGCCGGCTGGATTTTCTCCTGGAAACGAGCCAGGGCAGGATCTACCTGGAAGTGAAAAACTGTTCACTCGCCGAAAACGGTGTGGCCTTGTTTCCGGATGCGGTCACCGTTCGAGGGACCAAGCATCTGCACGAATTGGTCCGGCTTGCCGAGACCGGTCATGGGGCAGCCGTCCTATTCTGCGTACAGCGCGGCGATGCCCAACGGTGCACCCCGGCGGCCCGTATCGACCCGGTCTACACCGAAACCGTGGTTTGGGCGGCCAGCAAGGGAGTGCGCTTTTTGGCCTACCAAGCGGAGGTTACGCCACGCGATATCACCATCAGGCAAAAAATACCTTTTTCCATTGACTGAACACCAGAAGGATCGCCCATGAACGAACAACATGCCGTGGTGCTGCTCAGCGGCGGCCTCGATTCCACCACGGTCCTGGCTATCGCTCAATCCCAGGGATTTGTCTGCAACTGCCTCAGCTTTCAATACGGTCAGCGGCAGTCCATCGAACTGGAACGTGCCCGGATAATCGCCCGCAACGCAGGGGTTGCGCGCCATCTGGTGCTCCGGGTCGACCTCGACCTTATCGGCGGTTCGGCCCTGACCACGGCAATCGAGGTGCCCAAGGATCGACCGTATAGCGAAATGGAACAGGAGATTCCCGTCACCTATGTTCCCGGCCGCAACATCCTTTTCCTGGCGCATGCCCTCGCTTGGGCCGAGGTCTTGGGTGCCGCGGACATTTTCTTGGGCATCAACGCGGTTGATTACAGCGGTTATCCGGACTGCCGGCCCGAATTTCTTCGCGCCTTCGAGCAAATGGCTAATCTGGGCACCAAGGCGGGCGCAACCGGCAAGCCGTTTTGTTTCCATGCGCCGCTCATCCATCTGAGCAAGAAGGAGATTATTCTCAAGGGCAGGGCGTTGGGGGTAGACTATGGGTTGACCCACAGTTGTTATGATCCGGTCGGCGATCAGGCCTGCGGCCGCTGCGATGCCTGCCGGCTGCGGCTGCAGGGGTTCCGTGAGGCCGGGGTGATTGATCCGGCCCCCTATGTCAGCAGGTAATGGCGGTTGGTGGTTCGAAAAAAATCAGGCGAACAGGCTGTGGCGGATGGTGCCGCCGACCATGGTGAGTACGGCGCGGCCTTGCAGTTTCCAGTCGAGGAAGGGGGTGTTGCGGCTCTTGGACACCACTTGGTCGGCAGCGTAACGCCACTGCCGCTGCGGGTCGATCAGGGTGACGTCCGCTGCCGCGCCCGGGCTCAGTGTCCCGGCTGGAATGCCGAGAATGGCCGCCGGATTGACCGTCATCAGTTCCACCAGGCGTACCTCGCCAATCACCTGGTCGCGCACTAGGGCGAGCGCCAGGGGCAGGGCCGTTTCCAGGCCAATGATGCCGTTGGCCGCCGCATCGAACTCCACTTCCTTTTCCAGAATGGAATGGGGGGCGTGGTCGGTGGCAATGGCGTCCAGGGTGCCGTCGGCCAGGGCAGCCTTGATCGCTTCGCGGTCGACGGCGGAGCGCAGGGGCGGGTTCATTTTGGTGTTGGTGTCGTAACCGAGCACGGCCTCGTCGGTGAGGGTGAAGTAGTGCGGCGCGGTTTCGGCGGTCACTCGTACACCCCGGGCCTTGGCCGCCCGGATCAGGTCAACCGCCATGGCCGTGCTCACATGGGCGATGTGCACCTTGGCGCCGGTGAACTCGGCCAGCGCGATCTCCCGGTACACCATGATCGATTCGGCCGCGGTGGGGATGCCCTTGAGACCGAGCCGGGTCGAGACCGGTCCTTCATTCATCACCCCGGTGCTCAGGGCTGCCTCTTCGCTGTGTGAGATCACGGTCAGGCCGAAGCCAGAGGCGTATTCCAGGGCCCGTCGCATCAACTGACTGTCGCGGACCGGCCGGCCGTCATCGGTCACGGCCACAATCCCGGCCGCCTGCATCTCGCCGAATTCGGCCAGCTGATGGCCCTCGCTGCCCTGGCTGATGGCCCCCACCGGATAGACCCGGACCGCTGCTTCAGCCGCACGGCCGAGGATCATGGCGGTCACCGTGGCGCAGTCGTTCACCGGTTTGGTGTTGGGCATGCAGGCCACGCCGGTGAAGCCGCCGCTGGCCGCCGCCCTCGCGCCTGAAAGGATGTCTTCCTTGTATTCCTCGCCCGGTTCGCGCAGGTGCACATGCATGTCGATCAGGCCCGGAACCACCCAACAGCCTTTGGCGTCGATCTCCGGCACATCCGCGGGAACAGGCTGGTCCGGACCGGCGATGCGGCCGTCGATCACCAGCAGGTCGGCGATTTGGTCGATATGGTTGGCCGGATCGATAATCCGGCCGTTGGTGATGCGCCAGGTCGTATTCATCGGCGGCAAGCCTCGGGAAAACGGGAAATGGTGAACAGCTGGTCGAGCGAAGCACGCATCAGGAATTTCCCATGACCAGGTAGAGCAGGGCCATGCGCACCGCCACTCCGTTGGTTACCTGATCGAGGATCACTGATTGCGGACCGTCGGCGACATCGGGATTGAGCTCCACGCCCCGGTTGACCGGGCCGGGGTGCATCACCAGGGCATCGGGCTTGGCCAGGGTCAGCACCGAGCGGGAAATACCGAACCGGCGGGAGTATTCGCGCAGCGAGGGCAGCAAGGGGTCATTCTGGCGTTCGCGCTGGATGCGCAGGGTCATGACCACGTCAGCACCGCGCACGGCTTCCTCAAGCGAGGTGCACACCTTGGCGCCCAACTGCTCGATACCCTTGGGGATCAGGGTGGCTGGGCCGTAGACATACACCTCGGAGCCCATGCGGGTAAAGCCGACGATGTCGGAGTGGGCCACCCGGCTGTGGGCGATGTCACCGATGATGGCGATCTTGAGCCCGCTCAGGGTTCCCCGCCGCTCCTTGACCGTCATCAGGTCGAGCAGGCCTTGCGAGGGATGTTCGTGGGCACCGTCACCGGCGTTGATCACCGCTGCCTGAACATGGCGGGTCAGCAAGAGTGGCGCGCCCGAGCAGGAGTGACGGATGATGATGATGTCCGGATGCATGGCCGAAATGTTGCGGCCGGTATCGGCCAGGGTTTCACCTTTGGTGGTGCTGCTGGTCGAGGCGCTGATATTGAAGGTGTCGGCGCTCATCCGCTTGGCCGCGACCTCAAAGGAGAGGCGGGGGCGGGGCGAGGGGTCAAAAAAAAGGGTGATGATGGGGGGGGCGCGCCAGGGGGGCGCC